>ENA-OQCO01000375-OQCO01000375.1-human-gut-metagenome-genome-assembly--contig:-NODE-375-length-25111-cov-1.980187_pt1 | contig 25111 bp, 27 predicted proteins | sample MGYA00242500_ERZ504582 | MGnify/ENA primary metagenome ERZ504582 (study PRJEB26092, sample SAMD00036346) | human gut metagenome | host: Homo sapiens | study: EMG produced TPA metagenomics assembly of...
AAAATTATATTTTAAAATTCATTAAATAATAATACGGCAATGATTATTTATTCAATTATACTTGCGATAATGGTGTGGTTTATAATATCAATCACCATTTATCCTACTACGCCCAAAACGTTCAGCAATATACCTTTGGAAATCGACATAACCGGAACCTCCGCGGAGGAAAATGATCTGAGCGTTATAAGCTGCTCTACCAAAAGCGTTACCGTGACCATTAAGGGAAACCGATCCAGCATAGGAAGCCTTACGGCAGACGATCTTGTGGCAAGAGCCGTCGTGGAGAATGTAAATTCCGCCGGTGAAAAATCTTTAGAGGTAAGCGTTAAAAGCAAGGATTCCAAGGTTAATTTTGAGGTGACTGAAATCAAGCCTTCGAAGATAGACGTAATGTTTGATAAAATAGATACGAGGGAATACGAGCTTTCTGTGAACGCTCCTAATATAACCGCGGCAGAGGGTCTTTACATGGACAGCAGCGAATTCAAGGCTACTCCCTCGGTAATAGAAATAACCGGACCGTCTACGCAGCTTGACAGCATTGACAAAGCGGAAATATATGTGGAGAACAAGCAGGAAATAAACACAGCCTATACCTTCCACAGCTCCGACGTCGTTCTTTATGATAAAAACGAATCCAAGATCAATACCGATAATCTGACGTTCGGTACTAAGGATTTTACCATTGATATACCCGTCTATATGCAGAAGGAGCTTGATCTAACGTATGATATACGATATGCTCCGGCAAACTTTGACATAAGCTCCCTGAATCTTGATCTGAGCGTTGATAAAATAAGCATTGCTTCGCCGAATACCGAGCTTGAAAAGATTGATAAATGGAATATCGGTTCTATACCGCTTTATGATCTTGACTGGGATTTTAACAAAGCGTTTACAATTAAAATACCTGAAAATTATAAGGACATTTCAAACGTATCAATGGTTACGGCAAAGCTGAATCAGGACGGACTCGCTAAAAAAACGGTAACTGTAGACGAGATATCTGTTCTGAACGCACCGTCCGACTATAATTGCACTGTAAATACATATGGCCTTACCTTTGATATAATCGGTCCGGAGGAGGATATATCGGAGATTACCAATCAGGAAATACTGGTAACGGTTGATCTTCTGAAATATACTGTACAAAGCAGCACGTTTACTGCCGACGCTACCATAAGCTTTCCGGATTATGACAAGGTATGGGCGGTCGGATTGCAAAAGGTATCTATTACCGCTTCTCCGGTTACAAAATCGTCCGCCGAGTAATAAATAAAAAACTGCGCAAATAATAAGCGCAGTTTTTTATTTATATATCAAGATCGGCGACGCTTTTGCTGTGAGATTTGACCTGATTTATAAGCGATCGGAAAATACCGTATACTCCAAGACCTGCGAATAGCAGTCCTATTATTATATTTTTTACAACTGTTGTCTGATATTCCGGTTCTTCTGTAAGCAGTATTTTTATATATTCGGGAATATCCGACAAAGAGCCGTAGAGCTCGCCGTTATTTATGTAATAGCCTAATTGAATTGCGTCTCCGAGAAACTGTGCGAATACAACGCAAACTATAATAATCAGAGCAAAAACCGGAATAATCGGCTTCTTGATTTTACCCCCGAATTTTTCATATCCTTTAACAACACCGAAGCCGATAAGCGCGCCGAGCCATCCTACAAACCATCCGAGAGCGTACACTATAGCCCACGGTATAGACGCCGCGAGACCGAATAAAATAGCTCCCGCAATTCCTTTTCCGGCGCCGGATTCGGCGGACGACGTCAGCTCCTCCGATTCTCTCATGCCGTTTATTATTTCTTCCGCACAGCCGCTGTGAAGTCTGACGGCACGTCCGCGAATAAGCTTTGCTGTGGCTGTCGGATCAAGACTGTTCTTGCAGTGAGGACAGACGTCCGCTTTTACGCCCCAGACCGAGAGCTCAGGAAAAAATTCATTGATAAAGCCGTCAATACGCTTTATAGTTCCGATACCGTCAAAAAATCTGATATAGATATATTCCGGCTTGATTTCAAAGGCGTTCAGCTTATATTTTTTCTGAGGCTATCGGCGGCGGCAGAAATACATTCAAACGCCTCTCCGTCCGTATAAGCGGAAATATAAATATCCTTGTATCCGCCTCCGTCGCTGAGCGTTACGGTATATCCGCAAATTTTACCGCAGCATACTCCGTTTATTGCCTTCAGACCTTTTGCTGCGCCTAACTTCTTATAGGCTTTGCTTATCATGTAAAATTCCCCCATTTTTTAAAAATTTACAGACCTATAATAACATATTTTGATATATTTGTCAATAATTATATCTTAACTGCCAAATCGACGTTATTTTGAAAAATTTACGGAAATGTGCTATAATAATTTTATTATAAAAAAACGGAGGTAGTCCATATGAAAAAATTAATTGCCGTATTGGGAAGCTCCCGTCCGGGATCAATATCAATGAAAGCGGCCGAGGCTTTTATCAAGGGCGCCGAGGAGGCCGGTTACAGTACGGTCGTTTTTAACGTGAACGATATGAATTTAAAGGGCTGCACAGGCTGTAAAAGCTGTCGCAGTAACGGCGTCGACTGTGTTATCAACGATGATATGCGTAATTATTTAAATGAGCTTCATTCGGCGGACGCTCTGCTTATAACTTCGCCGAATTATTATGCTCAGATTGCCGGCCCGATGATAACCTTTATGAACAGGCATTATTGCCTGAGCAATCCGGATAAAACCTCAAGGATTAAAAACGGTATTAAGCTTTCGGCCATCTTTTCACAGGGCGCGCCGAAGGATTATCCTAAATATACGCCGGTATACGATTGGTATACGGGAACGTTTATATCCAAGGGAATGAACCTGTATTTTAAGCGGGTAATTGGAGGCGACAGCGACCTGGACGCCGTCTGTCTTGAGGCCTATAATGCCGGAAGGCTGCTGTAATGCTTGATCCTGAAATAAGGGAAGCCCTTTTTCTTTATCTTGATTATAATTTTGGAAAGCACAGAACGTTTGAGGAAATTCCCATTAACAATTCCCGCGCAGATATTTTTGCCGTAACCGACAGGGGGCTTATCGGATTTGAAATAAAAAGCGACGCAGATACATATGCAAGGCTGAAGTCTCAGGTAAAAAACTATGATATATTTTTTGACTGCAATTATCTTGTAGTCGGCAAGAGCCATAGAAGGGGAGCTGAAAAGCATGTTCCGGATTATTGGGGGATAATATGCATTTCTGATGAATCAGGCGGAAATGTGGAAATTATAAGACATCATGGAAGCAATCCTAAATGCAGACTGAAAAAGCAGCTTGAATTTCTATGGAGCGAGAGCTGAGCCATATTCTTAAAAGGTTCGGTATGCCGGCTTATTTACAGAAAAGCAAAGCCTTTGTCCGTGCCAAGCTGACGGAGAGGATTCCTGAGGAATTTTTAAGGGAGCAGCTTTACGAGGAGCTTTTTGAAAGGGACTATACGCTGCTGTAGTAAACAGGACTGTTACATGGTGAAGCATAACTGAGGATTTGAGAACAAGTGTAACGGGCAATCGGTATAGCGGATTAATAGTATCTTGTCTTTTAGCTTTTATTATTACTCAAAGATATATATATGGCCAAAATGTCCGCGGACTTAGCATGATTAATATAAGCGAAAAGATTTTGAAACAATTTACCTTTTTACAGTATTTCACTCAATTTGTTTTTTCAAATTTGGTACAACGCATATTAAATTTAAAAGCCGACGCATAAGTTTTATCGGAATCATCAAACGAAGGCTTCCGATTTCTTGTTTTACTGCGTATCGGCTTTTTTGTTATTAATTCTAATAAAGGGACGGAAAAATATTATAAGCGGCGGTACAGCATTTCAACTGCACCGCCGCCTGTAATAACAATTTATTATAATACCTCGGCTGAAATTTACCTTTTTTACACCTTTCTGACCGATACGATTATTGCCGTCAGCGCAGTGCATATAAGGTTATAGATAAGGAGCCATGAGGGAGAAAGATCGGCAAACGCTCCGAGCAGGCAGTGAAGAGAAACAAGTCCGAGTCCCAGCAGAGCGGAAACAGACTGTAAGATCACTCCCGCCGACACGGTTTTTCTAATGGACTTTGTTCCCAGCAGCAGCTGTACAAACGAAGTGAATTTACCGGAGCATGCCATAGAAGTACTGATCTTTTTTGTCCTTCTTGTTTCAGCGTCAAAATCCTTCATCATTCGTGTAGGAATTATTTTAAGCAGCTCGTCGGTAAAGCCGAACAGTTCAGAAATTCTGTTAATTGTTATAAAGGGATCGATTGTTTTTATAATAACCGCCATGTCATGCTTTTCAAGCTGTTTCATGGATTTTTTTATAGAGTCTCCGGCCGTTATTTCTATAATAAACATTGCCGCTAAATTTCCGGAAACGGAAAGATAAAGCGCGTCCTTGCCGTTTTCGGTAAACTCCGATTCCTTGGTCTTAGTCGGAATTCCCTCGATATTGTGACTGTTCATAAGCTCGCGGTTTCCGAAAAGTATCCGCTTGTTATTTATCCAGCCGCAGAGTCCCATAGAATCTTCGTAAACAAAGTTTTCCACGCGGCTTAGTATATTTCCTTTCCTGATATGACGTCGGAGAAAAGCTCCTTGAGAATACTGCCCGCATGAGCTGTAAGACTTGCCGCGTCAAGCAGAGCCTCGTCTATTTTTGTATCGGAGAAAAGCTTTATCGAACAAAGGCGTATCGAGCCGGCAGGAAACAGCGTATCTGCGTCGATCATTACTGAGTTTGCGTCGTAAAAATCCTCGACGCTTTGGTAGCCGAGCATAATGCCGTGGTTTCTCATATATTTTTTTGACGCCTTGCCGAGAGGAATGTTGGCTATAAGCGGCATCGCCATACAAGAGCATGCGCTCAGATAAAGAGTGAAAATAGAAAGCGCAAAGACTGCTGCGGCAGAGTCGGCGGTTTGCACCTTTATAAACGTAACGGCAAGGGAAGCCAGCGCAGAAATGACGATTATTATGGGTACCAGCGCCCTGCAAAGCTTATCCCCGCTGTCAGTGGAAAAGGTGTATTTTGAAAAATCCTTAATAAAGTTAGTTCTTTTCATTGTGACTAAAACGGGAAAATCTCCTATCGTACCTCTGGTAAAGCTTTCCGCCTTGGCGTCGTCCTCGACGCATACGATAGCATGTTTGTTTTTATCCTTTGTTACAAAATCAAAATTAAGCTCGGCTCTTTGGAGAATAAGTCTTTTCCCCATAGCGTTAAAGAACATCAGCATTACCGCAATCGGAGTGTATATGTAGACGGCGCCGTCAAAAATAAGCTTTGGATTTATAACGCATGCAAGGGACGCCGCGGCGCAGGAGAGCGATGAGAACGCGGCAAGGCTGTCGGTATCCGCTTTGAATTTTATAAGATTCAGAAGTCCGCTTTTTACCGTATCCATAGAAACCATCATAGAAAGCAGTGCGATAATAAGCTGTACACAGGAAAAAACCGCGGGATTTTTTCTTGTAAGAAGCTCCGCACAGGCAGGCTTATCAGCTCTCCCACTGAAATAAAGGTTACGAATACCAGAAGGACTGCAAGCACCGCTAATCTGAATGAAAGGCTTACCTTAAGATCGGTAATTGAGCGCCGGATTTCTCCTGCGTCTTCAAAGCTGTCATAATCCTTGATGGCGCCGTTGTCCGTCTTGGTCTCGTTTTTCCTTTCATCCGTATTGACGGTGCGAAGGTTTGAAACGTCGATCTCCACGTCAAGAGCCTCGGGATCGGAATCGGCTGAAAGATTTACCGCTTTCTTCTTTTCGGGAGAATTTTTCCGTTCAGTATCTTCCGGGGCTACTACAAACTTAGCCTTTTTTTTCTGCGGTTTTGTATAAATGCCGTCCGGCGATTCCTTTTCATAGGTAAACTCGGGCTGTTTCTTTTTTCTGCGCTTGACGCGCATTTCCTTGGCGCGGGTTGAATCGCTCATCTTCCTTACCTTCGGAGCGTATTCCTCGTCGGAAGCGTTTTGCGTAACGACCGCGCCGTCGTAATATTTTATTTCATCAGTCGGCCTCGGCGGCAGATCGGCAGGATTTTTTTTCACTTCTTTAACGGAATTTATGTAGGATACGTTCGGTCTGCCGATATCTGCAACCTGAAATTTCCCCGATCTGTGACTGGGCGACGGTCTTTTTGCCGGAGCGTTTATCTGTTCAAGCTCTTTTACGCTGTATGTAATGGTTTCATCCGGAATACCTCCGGAGGGTATTTTAATATAACCCGTGTCCTCGATTTTTCCCGTCTGTCCATTGCTTTTAATTTCAGTTTTAACGGCGGTTTTATTCTTAACGGCGGATTTATGTTTTTCTTCGCCGGAATATTCGTTCAGTATATCGTCAAGCGTGTAATTTTTTGGCATCTTTATCAATCTCCAGTTATAATTTATTCCTTTGTCTTACAGCCTCGTACATAAAGATACCTGCCGCTACCGACGCATTAAGCGACGTGATTTTGCCGTGCATAGGCAGTCTGAGCAGGAAATCGCATTTTTCTTTTAAAAGTCTTCCCATACCGGAGCCTTCCGAGCCGATAATCAGAGCAATGCCGCCGCTGAGATCGACGCCGTCGTAGCTTTCGCCTGAGGCGTCGGTGCCGTAGATCCATACTCCGTTATTCTTGAGGGTATCGACGGCGGCCGAGAGATTGGAAACCCGCGCGACAGGCAGCCAGCTTGCCGCTCCGGCCGAGGTTTTGAATACGGTGGCGTTCAGGGAAGCGCTTCTGCGCTTAGGGATGATAACGCCGTCCGCTCCGGCGGCTTCTGCGGTTCTTATTATGGCTCCGAGATTGTGTGGATCTTCTATTTCATCGCATATTATAATAAAAGGGCTTGTTCCCTTTTTAACGGATATTTGAAGGATATCCTCGACAGTTACATATTCAGCGCATGCGCCTGAGGCGGCTACGCCCTGATGGGATTTGCCGCCTGTAAGCTGGTCGAGCTTACGGCTGTCGACGTCTTTTACCACGGCTCCGGAATTCCTTGCCATCGCGCGTATTTTACCCAGTATTCCACCGTTTCCGCAGATGTACACGGCGTCCAGAGGAGCTCCTGACCTAAGAGCTTCTAAAACCGGATTTCTTCCGCATATAATATTATTATCGTTGAAATTATCGTTGTTCATCAAATCAGTCTTTCATGTTATAATTTATTTGTCCGTCCGTAAAAACGGGCGGATATCCGAAAATATTTCAAATATCTATAATTATAACATTATTACAAAAAAATTACAAGTGCATAATTAAGGAGATTTAAGCATTATTTCACGAAAACCGAAAAAACAAGCCAGACTCCCGCGCCTGCGGCAAGAACGGCGGCGGTTATTAGCGACGCCTTCAGAAATACCGCGTATTTCGGCGGCTTGGGGCTTAAGCTTCTTATAAGCTCCTGAGCCTCATGCTTCATAAGCTTATACGGTATATTGGTCATATTCGGTTTTAAATATAAAACTGCCTTTTCGAAATACAAGCTCTGCGGATTATTGATTTCAAGCACTTTTTTGTTAACGCCCTTTATCATTTCTGCCTCCTGAAAGTTTTCTCGGTCTTATTGTTGCCTGAAATTACCTTTATATACAGATTGTAAAAGTTTTTTGTTCAATTAATTGTTGAAAACCTTGTGGAAAGGGTGGAAAACTGCCCGAAATCATGTTGAAAACTCTGTGGAGAAAGTGGAAAAGTCCGTAGTTTCCAAATTCTTAGGTTGTTGAAAACAAATATTACTTCCAGTAAATACAAAATGTAACTTTATTTTTACCGATTTGTAACATTTTTAAGCGGTAACAGTATCTTTTTTTGATTTTTCAAGGTTTCTTATATAATGGAATAGATATTGCTGGGCTATGCCTTCTATTCCCTTGGCCTCGTCGGGAAGTCCTTCAGGATAATAGTTATCCATTACCCGCTTTATCCAGACGTCGATCGGAAAGGCTTCCGTTTTATACATTCCGAACAGCAGAACGCATTCCGCAACCTCGGTCCTACTCCTTTGATCGTCATAAGACGCTTTCTTGCGTTTTCTATAGTCATATCAGGTATCGCCTCAAGCTCAAGGGAGCCGTCCGCCGTTTTTTCCGCCGCGTCGATAAGGTATTTAGCACGAAATCCTGACCGCAGGAAGCCGAGGCTTTCAACCGTTTCTGACGCAAGCTCGGAGGGCGACGGGAAATGACCGTAATGCAGGCACAGCCGGGATATTATTCCCTTGATGCGCGGTATATTATTATTCTGGGAAATTATAAACGAGCATAGGCATTCCCATTTATCCTGCTTTAGCAATCTTATTCCTCCGGCAAATTCGCAGGCCTTACGTAGTGTTTCGTCGGCGGACAAGCGAATTTTTACCGCGCCGTAATCTGTTGAGAGATCGAAATAATCGGCCCAGACGTTTAGAAAATCTTCTTCGCTTGTATTATGAAGTATGAATCGATCTCCGTCGTGGGAAATAGTCAGCGGACGGTCGAGAAAATAGCCGGAATATGTACAGTCATACTCGCTCTGCACTTTTTCCCATCGAAATGCCTGACCGCAGTCGAGAGTTTCGTCAAGATCAAAATCAGGCTGATATAAAATTATGTCGTTATCATGTACTTTATAATTCATGGCTTTGCACCTCCGTTTATAAAATTATACATTATTTGCTTTAAATTTACAATATTTATATTTCGGAAAAATTATCATTCTGAAATTTTTCTTATACTTTGTTACGCCGCGGTTGACAAACGGAGCTTAAACCGATATAATCTTAATAAAAAAAGGAGAGGGCTATGAAAAAACTGGTTATAATGATTTCGGCAATTATTTCAGTACAACTGCTGTTTTCGGCCTGCGATAAAATAAACGACAAGGAAGTTATAAACGGCGGAGCTGATATATCCGAATATTCCTCTGAAGGAGATGAAACACGGGAGCCTACGCTTGCACAGCGCGACAGGTCGGCGGACGCGGAAACGGATTTTGTTTTTGACGATGCCGGACTGCTGTCCGAATCGGATTATTCTAAGCTTAACGAATATACCGCGTGGCTTTCTGAAACCTTTAAAATAAACGCCGCAGTTGTAACAGCGTCTGATATAGGAGGGAAAACTCCGGAGGAATATGCGTCGGATTATTACAATGAGCTTTACGGCGGTTCAAACGGCGTCGTGTTTCTCGTGAACGACGATACCGGGGAAGATTATCTGCTGAGAAACGGCGTGCCGTCGCTGTTCATATCAGAGAGCGGTATTGAAATGCTGTTTTCTGAAATATCGCCTCTGCTGGTTACCGGTCAATATTCCGACGCTGTACAAAGGACTCTTGAATATATCGAGCTTTCCCTTCCGGAATTTGCTATTGACCGTACCAATGAGCTTTCCAAGGAGGATATTCTCGACGTAAACGATATATTGTCTTCAGCCTGCGGCGACGACGAAAGCCTTTCAATGATATTTATCGGCGATATAGGCGACAGGAAGATTGAGGATTACGCCGAGGAGCAGGCGGACAAATATTTCAAGGACGGTTCTGACTGCGCTTTAATGATAGTGAATACTGAAAAGGGAGAGTATTATATTTGTGGTCAGGGAAGCTTCAGCTCATTAGAGGAGGGCTTAGACAGTATCGGCGATTCCGTAGCCGAGTGTATGACCGAAGCGGACGGTAAAAAAAGCTTTGACTATTTAAAATCTGCTGAAATTTTTGCGAATTTTGCCGGTCAATGATATTTTTTTCACATTTTCCATTGCATTTTTTAATGATATGAGTTATAATAATTTTGTTAGTATTTAACGGGTCCGTTTAAAAGAATTTAAGTCTTTAATACTTAATCAGAGGACTGGCTCGAAATTTTAGGAGGACGAAAAATGTTAGTTTCAGCTAAAGAAATGCTTAATAAGGCGAGAGACGGAAAATATGCGGTTGGACAGTTCAACATCAACAATCTTGAATGGACAAAGGCTATTCTTCTGACAGCTCAGGAATGCAGTTCACCGGTTATTCTCGGCGTTTCAGAGGGCGCCGGAAAATATATGTGCGGCTATAAGACGGTCGTTGGAATGGTTGAGGGCATGATTAAGGAGCTTAATATAACGGTTCCTGTGGCTCTTCATCTTGATCATGGTTCCTTTGAGGGCGCGAAAGCATGTATCAACGCAGGCTTTTCATCAATTATGTTCGACGGCTCCCATTATCCTATCGAGGAAAATATCGCTAAAACCACAGAGCTTGTTAACGCATGCAACGTTCTCGGTCTTTCTATAGAGGCTGAGGTAGGCTCTATAGGCGGCGAAGAGGACGGAGTTATAGGCGCCGGAGAATGCGCTGATCCGGACGAATGCAAGGCAATTGCCGATCTCGGAGTTACAATGCTTGCGGCAGGTATAGGCAACATTCACGGAAAATATCCGGAAAACTGGGCAGGTCTTTCGTTCGAAACGCTTGCGGCGGTTAAGGAAAAGGTGGGAGATATGCCGCTTGTACTTCACGGCGGAACAGGAATCCCGTCAGATATGATAAAGAAGGCTATTTCACTTGGCGTTGCTAAAATCAATGTAAATACGGAATGCCAGCTTGCATTCCAGGAAGCGACAAGAAAATATATTGAAGAGGGCAAGGATCTCCAGGGCAAGGGATTCGACCCGAGAAAGCTGCTTGCGCCCGGATTCGAAGCTATCAAGGCTACAGTTAAGGAAAAGATGGAGCTGTTCGGTTCTATCGGCAAGGCATAATTACAAGCGGATATAAAGAAATTACCCGTCAGCGCAAGCTGACGGGTTGAATTTTTATAAAGACGTGAAAAAACGCTGTTTTACTTCGAACGTTTCTTCAGGCTTGATCTCACGATAGCCGGTAACATTGTCAGGAAGAGAAAGATTAGGAGCGTCGATCATAGCTGTCATAGGCTCGGGACAGAAATAACCGTTGAAGCCCCTGTCATTCCAGATTATCCAAAACCCGTATTCGTCGGAAACCTCATAGCAGATTTTCTTTCCGCTTTCTATATCCTCGCTATAACGCCGTGGAATTCCTGTCCCTTAAGACGGGCGGAGCCTGTAACGTACATTTCATTGTCAATATTCTGGAGAACCGGCATTCTCCTGCCTTCCACATATTCCTTATCCGTTTCCGAAAGCTCCGTCAGATTTTCTGTCGGCAGACAGCGGCTGTTAAGCTCGCATCTTTTTAAAGCGGGAACGGTCAGACGGATATTTTCTTCTTTTCCTCCATCGACAAACGGCGAATTGATCGTCGTATGAGTCGCAAGGGAAATCGGAAGCATTTTATCAGAAAGATTTGTTATATTGAGCTTGTATTCCAGTCCGCGGTCGGAAAGCGCAAATTTGAAATCTGCTCTGAATTTCAGCGGAAAATATTTAAAAAATTCATCGTTTTCATCATATAAGTAGCTTGTTTCCGCGCAAGCGCAGTTATCGTCCGCGCTGTGACTGACAAGCGTGTGCGCGCGTTTTTGCAGAAAACCGTGTATGTGGTTGTTAAACGGCGCTTTCTCGTTTATAGGCAAATGATAAACGGCGTCGGAGGTTTTTAATACTCCGTCGGCAAATCTGTTGGGAAGATACAGTGTTGGAAGTCCCCAGACCTCTGCTGACTGCTTTATGGCTTCGGCAGGGTTATCCTTCTTGAAGCGAAAAAATTCGACTCCGTTTTTATCGTCGTGCAGACGAATTACATTTGAACCGATTTCATAAGCGATCACGGCGGTATAGCCTCCGGCGGAAAGCTCGGCAACCGGCGTTCCGTTGAATTCGGTAATCCTTGTATAATTCATAAGTTTAATTCCCCTTTTCAAAATATTTATAAACCTGCTGGACGTTGCCTTAATTTTATCATATGGCGCGTTTAATTTCAAGTAGATACCGATAATTTATTTTTATCCTTTTTTCTTAATGCCATAAATCATAAAAAAATGTTGTAAATTTACGGAATATATTATATAATGTAAAAAATAACTTAAATTAAGGAGCCGGATATATGGAAAAAATGAATCCGCCGCAGATAAGCGGTACGTTAAGAAAATTTGCGTTAAGAGTTCCCGCTGTAATAAGCGAATGCAGCGGAATCATTATATTCGGGAAAAAAATTAAATCTCTCGTTTTTACTACGGACGTCTGTATCATCAGAAACGTAAACGCAGACGCTGTGATCGCCGTTTATCCATTTACTCCTCAGCCGATAATTACTCAGGCTCTTATGATGGCTGCGGATATACCTGTTTTTGCGGGAGTAGGCGGCGGACTTACAAGCGGAAACAGAGTCGTTAATCTTGCTCTTTTTGCGGAGATGCAGGGAGCCGCGGGCGTTGTTGTGAACGCTCCGACGTCAAACGATATAATATCCAAGCTCAACGCGCAGATTGATATACCCGTAATTGTGACGGTTGTTAATGAAAGCGTTGATTTTAAAGAACGCGTAAAGTCCGGCGCTACTATTTTTAATGTATCCGCCGCTAAAAACACAGCTTCAATTGTAAGAGATATACGCCGTGAATTTCCGGAATTTCCGATAATAGCGACCGGGGGCCCGACAGACGAGTCGATACTGAAACAATAGAAGCCGGCGCGAACGCTATTACATGGACGCCGCCCACAAGCGGAGACGTTTTTAAGGGAATCATGGAGGCATACCGCGAAAATAAACCTCATCCCTGACGAATGAATATGAATATATAATTATTTATGCATAATTTATGCATAAAATTATAAATATTTGCATAATTATGCAATTTTGTACTTGACATTTGCTTTCAAAGGTGTATAATGTAAGTAACGACTGAAAGAATTTTAAATATGGAGGAAGCTCAAATGAATAAATCTGCATCAAAAAAAGATATAAAAAAGGTGGTTTTAGCTTATTCAGGCGGTCTTGATACGTCTATTATTATTCCGTGGCTTAAGGAAAACTATAATAACTGCGAGGTTATCGCCGTTTCAGGGGACGTAGGTCAGGACAGCGAGCTGGAAGGACTTGAGGAAAAGGCGTTAAAGACAGGCGCTTCAAAGCTTTATATAGAGCATCTTACAGAGGAATTTATTACAGACTATGTTTTCCCGACTGTTCAGGCGGGAGCAGTGTATGAAAACAGGTATTTGCTCGGAACCTCTTTCGCGCGTCCTATAATTGCGAAAAGGATTGCGGAAATTGCTGTTGCCGAGGGCGCGGACGCTATTTGTCACGGCTGTACGGGAAAGGGCAACGATCAGGTGCGTTTTGAGCTTGCAATCAAGGCCTTTGCTCCGGACATGGAGATTATAGCTCCGTGGAGAATCTGGGATCTTAAATCAAGAGACGAGGAAATTGATTATGCAGAAGCTCACAATATTCCGCTGAAGATTAACCGTGAAACAAATTATTCTAAGGACAAAAACATCTGGCATCTTTCACATGAAGGCCTTGACCTTGAGGATCCGGCAAACGAGCCTATGTATGAAAAGGAAGGCTTTCTTGAGATGGGAGTTTCTCCTATACAGGCTCCGGATAAGCCGACATACGTTACTATCCACTTTGAAAAAGGCGTTCCTACGGCAATCGACGGTAAGGAGATGGGCGCTGTTGAAATCGTGAAAACACTGAACAAGCTCGGCGGTGAAAACGGAATAGGTCTTGCGGATCTTGTTGAGAATCGTCTTGTGGGAATGAAATCAAGAGGCGTTTATGAAACTCCGGGCGGCGCTATTCTTTATCATGCTCACGAGGTTCTTGAAACTATTACCATTGACAAGGAAACTGCCAGAATGAAGCAGTATATCGGAATTAAATTTGCGGACATCGTTTATAACGGTCAGTGGTATACTCCTTTGCGCGAGGCTCTCAGCGCATTTGTTACCGAAACTCAGAAAACAGTTACAGGCGACGTTAAGCTCAAGCTTTACAAGGGAAATATAATAAATGCCGGCGTTACGTCTCCTTATACTTTATACGATGAAGAGGTTGCGACGTTTGACGCCGACGAGGTTTATAATCAGGCTGACAGCGCAGGCTTTATCAACCTGTTCGGACTTCCGATCAAAGTAAAGGCAAAGCTTGACCAGAAGAGAAATAATAAGCAATAATTTAATTCGAATATTTGAGAAGCTAATATAATATCAATAACGGGCGGACATATTCTGTTCGCCCGTACTCGCTTTAAATCATAAACCGAAAGGACTTAAACCATGGCAGACAAAATGTGGGCGGGAAGATTCTCTAAGGAGGTTGACGAAACGGTCAACGCGTTTAATTCTTCCATATCCTTTGACGGAAGAATGTACCGCCATGATATAAAGGGAAGCGTCGCTCATGCGGAAATGCTGGGTGAATGCGGAATAATTTCCAGGGAGGACAGCGACGAAATAATTAAGGGATTAGAGGGAATACTTTCCGATATTGACAGCGGCAGGCTTGAAATGGATATGACTGCCGAGGATATTCACATGTTTATTGAGGCCGAGCTTACAAAACGGCTTGGAGACGTGGGAAAAAGACTTCATACTTCCCGTTCAAGAAACGATCAGGTTGCGTTGGATACCCGTTTATATCTGAGAGATGAAATTGAAGAGATAAAAGGGCTTTTGCTGAAGCTGGAGGAAGTATTGTGCGAATTGGCCGGTAAGCATACCGATACAGTTATGCCGGGGTATACCCATCTTCAGAGGGCGCAGCCGGTAACGCTGGGACATCATCTTATGGCATATGCCCAGATGTTTTCAAGAGATCTCGGACGTCTTGACGATACCCGTAAAAGAATGAACGAAAGTCCGCTTGGCTGCTGCGCCCTTGCCGGTACGACTTATTCCATTGACAGATATATGACGTCGGACGCTCTCGGCTTTGACAGACCTATGATTAACAGCCTTGACGGCGTTTCGGACAGGGATTTCTGCGTCGAGTTAAACTGCGCTATATCTCTTATTATGACGCATCTGTCGAGATTTTCCGAGGAAATTATTATGTGGTGCTCATGGGAGTTCAAATTTATTGAGCTTGACGACGCATACGCCACAGGATCGTCGATTATGCCGCAGAAGAAAAATCCAGATATAACCGAGCTTATCAGAGGAAAGGCAGGCAGAGTAAACGGAAATTTAATGACGCTTTTGTCGATGCTTAAGGGTCTTCCGCTTGCATATAACAAGGATATGCAGGAGGATAAAGAGGCTGTGTTTGATTCCGTTGACAACGTAAAGCTTTGCCTTAAAACCTTTATTCCTATGCTTGAAACAATGAGAGTCAATAAGGATAAAAATGCGGGCGGCCGCGGCGGGCGGTTTTATAAACGCTACCGACTGCGCGGACTATCTTGTCAAGAAGGGCATGCCTTTCCGGGACGCTTATAAGATTTCGGGAAGACTTGTTGCGGAGTGTATAGATAAAGGACTGACGCTTGAAACTCTTCCGCTTGAAAGCTACAGGGAGCTATCAGGCTTTTCAGCGAGGATATTTACGACGCTATCAGCCTTGAAACCTGCGTTAAGGAGAGAAGCTCCTTTGGAGGCCCGTCGCCGGAGTCGGTTATCAGACAGATTGAGATAACCCGTGAACGGCTTGGTGTGTATTATGAATAAAAACATGTCGGATTTATAATAGCGCTGACGATTGCCGCTATGCTGATTTGGATTATCGGCGAGGTTCTGATAGTAGCGGTGTTCAAGCTGAGCGGAAAGTTCTCTGTCGGCTGGACTATCATCATGATAGTCGTTACTCTTGCTGTCAGTCTCTGGAAGGGCTTAAAGGATGAAAGCGATAAAAACAGCAGAAAATGGTAGATGAATTGGAGAATTAAGATGGCTGTAAAGGTTTATATAGACGGTCAGGAGGGTACGACCGGACTGAAAATACTTGAAAGATTTGAGGGCAGAAACGATATAGAGCTTTTGAAAATTGACGGCGAAAAGAGAAAGGATCCGGCTGAGAGAAAAAGGCTTATCAATTCAGCAGATTTTGTTTTTCTCTGTCTGCCGGACGCGGCTGCAAGAGAGGCGGTTTCGTTTGTTGAAAACAATCATGTGAGGATTATTGACGCTTCAACGGCTCATAGAACCGATCCCGGCTGGGCCTACGGCTTTCCGGAGCTTTCTCCGGAGCACAGGGAAAAAATTCGTAATTCAAAGAGGGTTGCCAATCCCGGCTGCTATGCCAGCGGATTTATATCCATTTGTTATCCGCTTGTTAAGGCCGGAGTTTTGCCTCAGTTTTACCCTGTTTTCGCGTATGCGACGTCAGGATACAGCGGAGCCGGCAAAAAGGCTATCGCCGCCTATGAAAGCGACGATAAGCCGGAGGAGCTTTTAAGTCCGAGACAATACGCTCTTGATATGAACCACAAGCATCTGCCTGAAATGCAGAAAATTTCAGGTCTTGCATATAAGCCGATGTTTAATCCGATTGTTGACAATTATTACAGCGGTATGGTTGTTTCGATTCCTTTGCAGGGCAGACTTCTCCAGAAAAGGTTCACTCCGGAACAGATCAGGGACGTTTTTGTACGATAACTATAAGGATTCGAATTTTGTCGAGGTCAAGCCGGCGGGAAGCGAATGTGTGCCTGACGGATTTCTTACATCTAACGGTCTCAGCGGAACAAACAGGATGGAGATTTATGTGTTCGGAGACAACGACCAGATGCTTTTGTGCTCAAGGCTTGACAATCTCGGAAAAGGCGCGTCGGGCGCCGCGGTTCAGTGCCTTAATATTATGATGGGTATTGATGAAACTACGGGGCTTATATAATTAAAAACTAAATTCTTTAAGGAAGATACTATGATTGAAAAGGTTAAATTTGACGGCTTTAAATATATTGACGGAGGAGTTTGCGCCGCGCAGGGATTTAAGGCTAACGGAATACAGTGCGGATTGGCGCATGAGGGAGCGACTGTGGGAAAAAAGAAAAACGATCTTGCCGTTATTATAGCAGACAGGGAATGCTCGGCCGCAGCCGTATATACTACAAATAAGGTGAAGGGCGCTCCGATAGCCGTTACTAAGAAAAATATTTCCGACGGCAGGGCAATGGGCGTAATCGTAAATTCAGTGAATGCAAATACCTGCAATGCGGACGGCCCGGAGAAGGCGCGGAAAATGTGTGAGCTTGCGGCCGGTGAATTCGGATTGAAGCCCGCTGATTTCATAGTTGCGTCAACGGGGGTAATCGGTCAGCCTCTTCCGATAGAGCCGATTGAAAAGGGGATTTCGGAGCTTTGCAGAGGCGTTAGCTATGAAGCAACGCCGCGGCTGTCGAGGCCATAATGACCACCGATACTCAGCCGAAGGAGGTTGCCGCAGTATTTGAAATCGGAGGAAAAAATGCGTTATAGGCGGAATGCTTAAAGGCAGCGGAATGATACATCCGAATATGGCTACGACGCTTACGTTTATAACTACAGACGTTTCAATTGCTCCTGAATATCTTCAGAGGGCGCTGAACGACGTTGTAAAAGATACTCTTAATATGGTGAGCGTGGACGGAGATCAGTCTACTAACGATATGTGCTGCGTTATGGCGGACGGTATGGCGGGCAATAGTGAAATAAAAAGTGAAAATGAAGATTTTGAAAAATTTGAAAACGCTCTTTACGTCGTTATGATGAACCTTGCAAGAATGATGGCAAGGGACGGAGAGGGCGCAACAAAGCTTGTCGAGTGTATATGCGCCGGAGCGGACGACCTTAATACGGCCCGTATTGTTGCCAAATCAGTTATTACTTCGAGCCTATTTAAAGCCGCAGTTTTCGGAGAGGACGCTAACTGGGGAAGGATACTTTGCGCAGTAGGATACGCCGACGCAGAGTTTGATATAGATAAGGTCGACGTAGATTTGGCGTCGAATGCCGGAAAAATTGCCGTATGCAGAAACGGCTCGGGAGTTCCGTTTTCGGAGGAGGCAGCTAAAGAAATACTTTCGGAGGAAGAGATCAAGGTTATCGTTTCTATCGGCGAAGGGGAATATTCCGCCGCGGCGTGGGGCTGTGACCTTACCTATGATTATGTCAAAATCAACGGGGATTACCGTTCTTAAAAACGCGGGAGAATTTAGAATTATGGAAATATCAAATAATATAAGGGCAAAGGTTCTGATGGACGCGCTGCCTTATATACAAAATTATAATAATAAGATAATTGTAGTGAAATACGGCGGTAACGCCATGACTAACGATGATCTCAAGCAGGCCGTTATGAGCGACATTGTGCTGCTGTCTTTGGTAGGAATCAAGGTTGTGCTGGTCCACGGCGGCGGTCCGGAAATAAGCGACATGCTCAAAAGGCTCAATATTGAAAGCAGATTTATAAACGGACTCAGATATACGGATAAGGACACCATAGATATAGTAAAAATGGTTCTTGCAGGCAAGGTGAACAAGGAGCTTGTGGCTTTGCTTGCCGAGCATAAGGGAAATGCCGTAGGACTTTGCGGTATTGACGGAAAAATGCTTATCGCTGAGAAAGCGGAGGGTGAAAACGGGGAGGATCTCGCTTTGTGGGAAATATAAAAAGGGTGAACACAAAGCCTATAAGAGACGCTCTCAGCAACGGCTGCATTCCCGTTATAGCTACCGTCGCATGCGGAACGGACGGTCAGACCTATAATGTAAACGCCGATACTGCCGCCTCCAGAATAGCCGCGGAGCTTGGAGCGGAAAATCTTATACTTATGACGGATATTGCCGGATTGCTGAGAAACAAGGAGGATCCGAATACTCTTATACCCTTTGTCAATGTCAGCGAGGTACCGTTTATGAAAAGGCAGGGAATTATTTCCGGAGGAATGATTCCGAAAATTGACTGCTGCGTAGAGGCCGTAAGACGCGGCGTGAAAAAAACGTCTATAATAGACGGAAGGGTTCCGCATTCTATTCTTATAGAGATACTTTCAAGCGAGGGTATCGGCACACAGTTCAGATAATATGGAAATGCTTTTTAAAATACTGCCGTTTGCGCTGGGGTTAATATTGACGCTGACGGGAGCGGTTATCGCTCTGTACCGCAAAAAGGTCGCAATTCATACAGACGGAATAATAACGGATATTGCAAAAAGGCGGAAAAGATATTCAAAGGTGACGGTTACTCTTGAGGCCCCGGTAGTCAAATACTCTGTTGACGGAAGGGATTACAGCGGAATATCTTCAAGGTTTTTTACCGAGGGAGTTATGGACTTTAAAAAGGGCGGCAGAATAAAAATAAGAATCAGCCGCCGTGACCGCCGCCGTTTTGTTCCGGCCGAAAGCGGTAAGACTGCGGAAAAGCTTATTATAGCCTGCGGAATATTTATGATTCTTGCCAATGCGGTTATCCTTTGGAGATACGGCGGATGAAAGGAATGATTTTTAATGAATACTATTGAAAAATTCGACAATTATGTTATGAATACATACGGCAGATTCGGAGTAGCGCTTGAAAAAGGAAATGAAAGAAGCTGTGTTGATGAAAACGGGAAAGAATATATCGATTTCGGCAGCGGTATCGGTACAAATTCCCTCGGCTTCTGCGACAGTAGTTGGGCGGACGCGGTCTGCGCTCAGGTAAGGTCAATTCAGCACACGTCCAATTACTATTATACAAAGGTTCAGGCTGATTTTGCTGAAAAGCTGTGTAAGACAGCCGGATATTCGAAGGTGTTTTTCGGAAATTCGGGCGCTGAGGCGAACGAATGCGCTATTAAGCTTGCAAGAAAATACAGCTTTGACAAATACGGCAGGGGACGGCACAATATAGTTACGCTGGTGAATTCCTTTCACGGGAGAACTCTGTGCACTCTCGCCGCTACGGGACAGGAGATTTTTCACAATTACTTTTTCCCATTTCCGGAGGGCTTTATTTATGCCAAGGCAAACGATATGACCGATCTTGAATCAAAGCTTGACGGCGCCTGCGCCGTTATGCTGGAATTTGTTCAGGGGGAGGGCGGCGTTATACCTCTTGAAAGGGAATTCGTTAATTTTGTATTCGATATATGCGCAAAAAAAGATATTCTTGTTATCGCCGATGAGGTTCAGACCGGAACAGGCAGAACTGGCAGCTTTTTAGCCTCGGAAAATTACGGAGTAAAGCCTGATATAACAACTCTTGCAAAGGGACTTGCGGGAGGAATACCTATAGGCGCGTGCCTTGCGTCCGAAAGACTCTCTCGGGTTCTCACGAAAGGAACTCACGGCTCTACCTTCGGAGGAAATCCGATTGCCTGTGCCGGCGGCAGTGCGGTTATTGACAGGATAACTTCTCCGGGATTTCTTGACGAGGTAAGAGCTAAGGGAAAATACTTTAAGGAAAAGCTGGAGGGGCTTGACGAGGTGGAAAGCGTTACCGGAACGGGACTGATGATCGGTATCAGCCTTAAAACCAAGTCCGCTTCCGATATTGCGGCAGAAGCCCTTGAAAACGGTCTGCTTGTACTGACCGCCAAGGATAAGATCAGACTTCTTCCTCCGCTTAACATAACCTACGGAGAAATTGATAAGGGAATGGAGATACTCAAAAATATTCTGGAGGGCTGAGCTTTTTATGGTTAAACTGAACATAATCCCGAAGGGCGGCAAATTTGACGTTATAGACTCAAAGGAGCGTGTAATTTATCGCATAAAACAAGGTATGAACGGAAAAATACATCTTCTTGATTCCAGCGGATATAAGCTTTATTATATGACTTATGATAAAAAGCAGAAAAAGCCGTCGTTTAAAATGTTTCTCAATGATAAGGAGATCTTGACTGCGGAATGTACGGCAATGTTTTTGGAGCCGGGATTTGAATTAAGAGGGGATAATATATTTCTGGACGTGCGAAGTAACGACAGGCGGGAATTCAAGATTATGGACGGTGAAAACCAGATTGGAGCAGTGTTCTCTGAAACAGAAAAAAAGGATTTCAGATATATAATTGAAATATCGGAAAATTCTTTTGATGATTATATTCCTCTGATTGCCGTTTGCATTGATATTGCTTTCGGTAAAATGAACAGGGGTTAAACTTAGTATAAAACCGGAAAGGAATGAATTAAATGAAACATTTATTAAAAATGCTTGACCTCTCTAAGGAGGAGATAACAGACATACTTAATCTTGCAGACCAGCTTAAATATGAGCTGAAGCACGGTATACCCCACCCGCATCTTAAAGGAAAATCCTTGGGAATGATTTTTCAGAAGGCTTCTACGCGTACGCGAGTGTCGTTTGAAACCGGAATGTATCAGCTTGGCGGATATCCGCTGTTTTATCGTCAAGCGAGCTTCAGATAGGCAGGGGAGAGCCTGTTCAGGATACGGCGCGTGTGCTTTCGCGTTATATAGACGGAATTATGATCCGTACCTTTGATCAGAAGGAGGTAGAGGATCTGGCGCAATACGGCGATATTCCGATAATAAACGGACTAACGGATTTTTCTCATCCCTGTCAGGTTCTTGCCGATCTTATGACTATAAGAGAATATAAGGGCAGCTTTGACGGTCTGAAAATGTGCTATATCGGCGACGGAAACAATATGGCAAATTCTCTTATTGTAGGGGGACTTAAGGTGGGAATGAGCGTTTCTGCCGCGACTCCTGCGGACTATCGTCCTGCAAAGGAAGTTATGGATTTTGCAGAGGGATTCGACTGCTTTAAGATTACAGACGATCCGAAGGAGGCGGCAAAGGACGCGGATATTTTATTAACCGACGTATGGGCGTCAATGGGACAGGAGGCTGAAGCCGAGGCGCGCCGCAAAGCGTTTGCCGGATATCAGATTAACGACAGCATCATGGCTCTCGCAAAGTCGGACGCTCTTGTTATGCACTGCCTGCCTGCGCACCGCGAGGAGGAAATCACCTCAAAGGTGTTTGAGGAACATGCGAACGAGATTTTTGAAGAGGCTGAAAACCGTCTGCATGCACAGAAGGCGGTTATGGTTAAGCTGATGGGATAATCATGGTCATAAGAGAATACAATACGGGAGATCTTTCGGAAATATACCGGCTATTTTATGAAACGGTTCATTCAGTTAATCTAAAGGATTATACAAGGGCTCAGGCGGACGCTTGGGCCCCGTTTGACTACGACCGCGAGAAATGGAATAATTCTTTGATTGAGAATTATTGCGTTGTCGCGTCAGAAAATAATACCATAACTGGATTCGGAGATATTGATGAAAGCGGTTATTTGGACAGGCTCTATGTGCATAGGGATTTTCAAAATAGGGGAATTGCGACCGCAATATGCGATGAACTGGAAAGCCATTCGGAAGGCAATATTATACGGGTTCATGCTTCGGTAACAGCAAAGCCTTTCTTTGAAAAAAGGAATTACATTGTTATAAAAGAACAATTTGTTAAAAGAAACGAAATTTTATTAAAAAATTTCATTATGATAAAGACTAAGATAAATAATTTTAGAGATATGCGTTAAGCAGCAGTTATTTTGTAAAATACGCTATAAATAGAGATAAAAAAGCTGAAAAAATTGTTATAAAAATGGAAACCTTTCCAAACCCATTGACAAAAGAGTAAGGAGGTGATATAATAATAAAGCTGTCGAACGAGAGAGAGCGAAGTCGGAAAATTTTTTTCTCCCAAAAGGTATTGACAAGAGAGAGAAGAAGTGATATAATAGACGAGCGCTCAAAGGAAGCGAGAGAGCGAAGGTATCTTGAAAATTGAACAATGCTAAGAAAAAACAAAACCCTTGTAAATTCTGTATTAATTGAGAGATTAATATAAGAGTAAAAACACAAGCGAAAGAATTGCGAGCAATCGTAATGAAACGGGAGATAGTAAATACCGGAAGGTATTTAATATACAAACTTAATAAAGAGTTTGATCCTGGCTCAGGACGAACGCTGGCGGCACGCCTAACACATGCAAGTCGAACGGACTTAAAAGAGCTTGCTTTTTTAAGTTAGTGGCGGACGGGTGAGTAACACGTGAGCAACCTGCCTCTGAGAGGGGGATAGCTTCTGGAAACGGATGGTAATACCCCATAAAATATAAATATCGCATGATAGATATATCAAAGAAATTCGCTCAGAGATGGGCTCGCGTCTGATTAGATAGTTGGTGAGGTAACGGCTCACCAAGTCGACGATCAGTAGCCGGACTGAGAGGTTGAACGGCCACATTGGGACTGAGACACGGCCCAGACTCCTACGGGAGGCAGCAGTGGGGAATATTGCACAATGGAGGGAACTCTGATGCAGCGATGCCGCGTGGAGGAAGAAGGTTTTCGGATTGTAAACTCCTTTTATCAGGGACGATAATGACGGTACCTGAAGAAAAAGCTCCGGCTAACTACGTGCCAGCAGCCGCGGTAATACGTAGGGAGCGAGCGTTGTCCGGAATTACTGGGTGTAAAGGGAGCGTAGGCGGGATAGCAAGTCAGATGTGAAAACTATGGGCTCAACCTGTAGATTGCATTTGAAACTGTTGTTCTTGAGTGAAGTAGAGGTAAGCGGAATTCCTAGTGTAGCGGTGAAATGCGTAGATATTAGGAGGAACATCGGTGGCGAAGGCGGCTTACTGGGCTTTTACTGACGCTGAGGCTCGAAAGCGTGGGGAGCAAACAGGATTAGATACCCTGGTAGTCCACGCTGTAAACGATGATTACTAGGTGTGGGGGGACTGACCCCTTCCGTGCCGCAGTTAACACAATAAGTAATCCACCTGGGGAGTACGACCGCAAGGTTGAAACTCAAAGGAATTGACGGGGGCCCGCACAAGCAGTGGAGTATGTGGTTTAATTCGAAGCAACGCGAAGAACCTTACCAGGTCTTGACATCCGATGCATAGCACAGAGATGTGTGAAATCCTTCGGGACATCGAGACAGGTGGTGCATGGTTGTCGTCAGCTCGTGTCGTGAGATGTTGGGTTAAGTCCCGCAACGAGCGCAACCCTTATTGCCAGTTACTACGTTAAGAGGACTCTGGCGAGACTGCCGTTGACAAAACGGAGGAAGGTGGGGATGACGTCAAATCATCATGCCCTTTATGACCTGGGCTACACACGTACTACAATGGCGTTAAACAAAGAGAAGCAAGACCGCGAGGTGGAGCAAAACTCAAAAACAACGTCTCAGTCAGATTGCAGGCTGCAACTCGCCTGCATGAAGTCGGAATTGCTAGTAATCGCGGATCAGCATGCCGCGGTGAATACGTTCCCGGGCCTTGTACACACCGCCCGTCACACCATGAGAGCCGGGGGGACCCGAAGTCGATAGTCTAACCGCAAGGAGGACGTCGCCGAAGGTAAAACTGGTGATTGGGGTGAAGTCGTAACAAGGTAGCCGTATCGGAAGGTGCGGCTGGATCACCTCCTTTCTAGGGAGTCAGACGAAAGATCTAGCAGGTCTAGATGTTTCGGACAGGTTAAAGTAAGTTTCAGTTATTGTTCAATTTTGAGGGCCTTGCAAAAGGAACCTCAGGTAAGACGAAGAAGCGACACCCGATCGCGATGGCGTGGGGGTATAGCTCAGTTGGGAGAGCACCTGCTTTGCAAGCAGGGGGTCAAGGGTTCGAATCCCTTTATCTCCACCATTTGGGCTGATAGCTCAGCTGGTTAGAGCACTCGGCTGATAACCGAGAGGTCGATGGTTCGAGTCCATTTCAGCCCACCACGGGGTTCACCTAGTGATGGGGGAACCCACAAAGTCTTACGACATGTACCTTGAAAACTGAATATAGAACTGCGAAATAAGATTTTGATCAGAGTCTAGTGATAGACGAAGATCCCCAAGTAAAATTAATTAGCTAACTGATAAAGTTAGGGAACAATTTCACCAAGCGGTAAAAAATCTTGTTGGCAAATGGAGAATCAATTGAGAAAACGGTCAAGCTAAAAAGGGCGCAAGGTGAATGCCTTGGCACTGGGAGCCGATGAAAGACGTGGTAAGCTGCGAAAAGCTTCGGGGAGGAGCAAACATCCATTGATCCGGAGATATCTGAATGGGGCAACCCAATGGAGTTCATACTCCATTATCCAATACTGAATCCATAGGTATTGAAGGGAACCGCCTGAACTGAAACATCTAAGTAGGGCGAGGAAGAGACATCAAACGAGATTCCGTAAGTAGTGGCGAGCGAACGCGGAAGAGGGCAAACCGAAAGGATTTCTCCTCTCGG
>ENA-OQCO01000376-OQCO01000376.1-human-gut-metagenome-genome-assembly--contig:-NODE-376-length-25050-cov-3.601412_pt1 | contig 25050 bp, 27 predicted proteins | sample MGYA00242500_ERZ504582 | MGnify/ENA primary metagenome ERZ504582 (study PRJEB26092, sample SAMD00036346) | human gut metagenome | host: Homo sapiens | study: EMG produced TPA metagenomics assembly of...
AACAAAAAAAACACAACACGGTGCAGCAAAAAAAAGAAAAGCCGCACACAGAGTTTTTGCGTTGTTGATTTCCGCGCTTGTTGTCATCGGCATTGCTTTTGCCGCTGTGCTGATAATTAAACGGATAAATACTGTTGCACGGAAAAAATCGCTCCCGATTCGTCCGGAAACCGAATATGCATACACAGGCGACGGTTTTGTATATATTGAAGGAAAGACGTTGAATTTTTACAGCGTAAAAAACGAAGATAAAAACTATTCAATGTCTGTTGAAGCTGATAATGTCAAACTCGTAGGAACGGATAAAATTAAAGTTATATACAACTCCTCTTCGATTCAAATTATCGGCACAAGGTTCGACAACATGTTGAACGGTGAATTAAAAAAGATAGTTTGCGGAGATAAATACGTTGCTGTTTACCTCAAAAACGAAAACGGAACGCACTCTTTGCGCGCTTTCAATTCATCCGGAACGCAATGCTGGCAGCGGGATTTCAGCACGACTTGCATTACCGATTTCGGTTTTGAGAGTTCGGATTCTCCTGTTTTGTGGATGTCGGAGCTTTCAACAGTCGGAAATTCATTTTCAACGTCGATTTCGCTGTATGATTTAAGCCGTGAAAGCGTTATCGGAATTATTTCGGTTCAACAACAGATTGTTAAAAATGTTTTCATCACAAAAAAGAGTATTTTTGCATTCTGCACCGATTATTTGATTCGTTTTGACAGGGGGGCGAATGCAGAGGCATATCGCGTTCTCTGCTATGGATACGATTGCCTTTCCGCCGATTTGAGCGGCGGAAGAATGTATTTGCTTCTTGACAAAACCCCATTGGAAAACTCATCCGACAGCAGCTCGGAAACAAAGGGGGTCGGTGAGTACAGAATCCTTTCGGTCAGCGAATCACGGCTTGCGGAGGAGGCGAGCTGCACGATCACAAAGCCCGAGAATGTTGTTTATGCCTGTATGATGCGGGACAGAATCTCGATTATCAAAAATAACCAAATTGATTTTTACGGTATTAACGGAAAACTGCAAAAATCATATTTCTTTGATTCGCCTGTTGACAGTGCTGTAAAACTTGATAATAAAAATATATTAACGGTGAGCGGCAGTGAAACTGCTCTTTATAACATAAGGTGAAAATGCCTTACATCCATGTGATCAAGGCGTTATATCGGAGGTATTATTATTGAATATAATTGATTTTTTGATTATCTTTATGATTGGATTGTACTTCGTATCGGGCATGTACAAGGGCTTTGTATGGAGTGCATCAACTTTGGGGGTATCAATCGTGGCCTGTTTGTTGGCTTTTTTGCTCATGGGGACGGTTTCGAACTCGATAATTAAGAATGAAAAGCTCTACAATTCAATGTTGAGCTACACGGAAGGTTCGGAAGCCATTTACGACGTTGAACTTGTCAAATCTGACATAAAGAGTTTATCTAATTCCGAAATTGACGAGGTCATGAGCAGGTCAAACCTTGCTTATCCGCTTAAAGAGCGTGTTTATGAAAATATAATGACGGAGGCCTTCAAAGCGGAGGGAATAACAACGCTCGGCGATTATTTCAACGAGAGTATTGTTCGCGTGATAATAAATATTGTTGCATTTATTGTTGTTTATTTGGCTGTGCGTGTTTTATTCACATTTGTGATCTGCTGGCTGGATTACGCATTTATTTTCCCGCAGCTTCGCAAAGTTGATTTCATTATCGGCGGAGCGGTCGGGCTTGCAAGGTCAATCATCGGGATCTGCGTAATATTTATGCTGATGCCGATTATTTTGACGGTGCTTCCGTTTGATGCAATTGAACAACTTGTTTCGTCGAGTGCGATTGCGTCATTCTTCTATCAGTCAAACATCCTCCTTAAACTGATTCCGGGTGTGTAATCCGCATAGCTTGTATGCAAAATTCGAATTATCTTTCGAACGAAAAAGGGAGCGGCGCTGTTTGTTCTTCAAAAGAAGCGTTGCATTCGGCCGAACTCGCTCCAGGCGAGCGGATTGATGATTTGCAGCTTAACGGACTAAGCTTGATTCAGTCTGCGGACGCGTTTCGATTCGGCACGGATTCTGTTCTGCTTGCGCATTTCGCGCATGTTAATGCGAAGGAATACTGTGTTGACCTTGGCGCGGGCGCAGGTGCGCTGAGTTTTTTGCTTCACGGCAGAACAGGCTGCCGAATTCTTGGAATTGAAATTGACGCACGGCAAGCGGATCGTTTTTTGCGTTCCGTCCGTCTGAACGGTTTGAACGAAGCTGAAATTACTGCAGTTAATGCTGATTATATAGATTATTCATCAAAATCGAAAACAAAGTTTGATTGTGCAATTTGCAACCCGCCTTATCATCAGCATGATTGCGGCGCGATTTCCCAAAAGGGGGCTGCAACGCATGACATTGCCGCTCCCATAAAAGAAATTACAAAAGCTGCTGCGAAACTTCTTAAATATGGCGGTAAATTTTTCATGTGTTTTCCCGCAAGGCGGCTGTGCGATGCTTTTACTGCGCTTTCGTCCGCCGGGCTTGAGCCTAAACGGCTGCGTCTTGTTGCAGGCAAGCCGGAAGCCGCGCCTTATCTTGCGTTGATTGAAGCAAAAAGCGGGGCAAAAAGCGGATTGATTATTGAAAACAATTTAATAATTTATGATGAAAACGGGGAGTATTCACCCGAGGTGGCTGAGTTCTATGGAAAATAAAAAGATACCCGCAAAGCTTTATCTTTGCGCAACCCCTATAGGTAATCTTGAGGATATAACGCTGCGTTGTCTGCGCATTTTGCGCGGCGCGGCTGCGGTGTATTGTGAAGATACGCGAAACACCCTCAAGCTTATGAATCATTTTGAAATTAAAAAAACTCTTATAAGCTGCCACGAACACAATGAGGAACAGCGCGCGAATGAGATTGCCGAACGTGTGCGCGGCGGCGAGGCGATAGCTTTTGTCAGTGACGCGGGAATGCCGGGGGTCAGTGATCCGGGCAGCCGTCTTGTCAGGTTTTTTGTTGAAAACAATCTCCAGTTTGAGGTGCTCCCGGGCGCAAATGCCGTTTTGACGGCGTGGGTAATGAGCGGGCTTCCGACGGAGTCGTTATATTTCTGCGGCTTTATTCCCCGCAGCGGTGCTGAACGCAGCGAAGCCGTTGAAAGGATAAAGAACAGCGAAGCAACGGTTGTTCTTTATGAAAGCCCACATCGTGTTGCTGCAACTTTTGCTGATTTTTCCGAACTTTTTCCGAATCGTGAATGCGCATTGGTACGGGAAATCACAAAGACTTTTGAACAGGTCATACGCGGAACGGCGGCGGAGCTTGCCGCACGGTTTGCGGAAAGCGAACCCAAAGGGGAGTGCGTTATTGTAATTTCTCCATGTGATAATAATATTGCAGCCGATAATACAAAACTGCGCGAAACTGTCGGTATTCTTCTGAATGCCGGAATCGGTGCAAAAAACACGGCAAAAATCGCCTCAAGCATTTTGAACGTTCCGAAAAACGAGGCGTACAGGCTCGCTCTTGAATTATCGGATGAATAAGCGTTCCCGTATGCAGCATTGAAAATTAATACAAAATGCAAATAAAAAGCAGTGCCGCGATTTGAAGCGCGAGGAAAAGCGGCATAAAATCACAAATTTCATGTGCTTCGTTTTATGCTTGAATATACGCATACCGAGTACGGAACCGGCTGCACCGCCGAGGAACGCAATGATAAACAGCGTTTTTTCAGGGGTGCGCCATTTTTTATTGATTGCTCGTTTTTTATCGATTCCCATGGACGCAAAACCGATTACCGACATTATGACAATGTAAATAACTATAATTATCTTGTAATTGAAATTAGGCATTTTAATTCTTTCCTTTGTTTTCTCTTCCGAAGAATTTATCGGCGTCAACCGCACACGGCCGCCTGTAGCGGCAGCCCGCGGTGGTGTCAAAACAGCAGATACTTATATACGGACAGTATTTACATGCTGTTTTCCCGTGATACTCCGTCGGACTGACCTCTATCCGTCCGCGCATAATTGCACGAAGTGTTTTTCCTGCAATTTTTTTTGCAAATTCAAGGGTTTCTTCCATTTCATCCTCATCCGCAAGGCTGCCCTTAAACATGCCTTCCTTTTTTGAGTAACGTACACCGTACAGCACATCGGAGCTTCCCGGAAAAGCGGAATCCATTGCTTCGAGTATGTTTTCATCATTTAATGTCAAACCGTTCATCCTGAAACTGCGTTGAATTTCAGTTTCCGCTTTGTCTTCGCTGATGCCCTCACTTGCCTGTGCGTCGCCGATATGCAAATAATACATTCCTGCTGTGAAGAGCGGGTTATTGGTTTCTTTCCGCATTGCGTTCTGCATTGCGGAAGCGTACAGCGGCAATTGAATGCGCAGCCCGTTTGCAAGTTCGGTATAGTCAAATGTTTGACCATATGTTTTATAGTCAATTATGCGAATAAACTCTTCGTTTGCCGGTGAAACGTATTTGTCAATGCGGTCGGCAATGCCCGTGATGCTGTAGGTCACGCCGTTTTCCGCTTGAATGCGCAGCGGCGGATAGGCATCGTTGTCGTGGCCGAAATTGACTTCACTTGCAAACGGTCGAAATTTGCCTGCGTTGATTTGTTTCACGACAGCAAGGGCGGCAGTTTCAACAAGCTCGGCAATGCGCTGAAATTCCGCCCGCATTCTGGCAGAATCAAGCAAAATTCCGTTATTGTGTTCGATCATCATGGGCGGAAGAATCCGTTCAAGCTTTTCGTGGATATCCGCTGCGGAAATCGTTGTAAAATCGCAGTTGCTGTTTAAGTATTCCTTTATCAATTTATCAAACGCTTCGTGAATGAAGCTGCCGCGGTCATTCGCTTTTTCCGTTCGCTGCGGCCGCTCCTTTAGACGCATTCCGAACTGTATCAGATAACGGAACGGACATTGATTGAATGTTTCAAGCCGTGTTGCGGTGCCCATCAGCTGCCTTCCGTAGAGCCGCATGGCCGTTTCACTTCCGAGCGCAACGGGGGAGTTATCATTGAAAAACATTTTATCGAGCATATCGAGACGCGAAAAATAGCTTTCACTGCCCGAAAAATGTGAGTACAGACTGTTCAGGCTTTCATTGATTTCGCCGCTGTCAATCATGTTTCTTATTCCCGATGCAAGTTCGGCAAATGCCGCCGCGTCCGTTTCACCGGCATGGTTTAATGAAGCTGTTGATGTTTGCTTTGCATTGGGAAAGATCCTGCGCAGGCGGCTGATCATCCCGGAAGGTGCGGCGGCGGTTGAACCGATTTCATTGCTGTACGAAAAACGAAGCATGTCCGTTGCTTTTGAGATTACTGAATATACACGCAAATTTTCAGAGCCGTTCATGCTTTTTGTGCTGTCCCAAACGGTAATGCAGGCATTTTTCATGCGCAGAAGGTCACTGTCGTTCAGTATTGCATTATCGGCTTTTGCTTTCGGAACAAGCCCCTCATTCATGCCGAGTATCAACAAGAATCTGCACTTTGAAACATGAATTTTATCCATATCACCGATGATTACCTGATCAAGCGTGGTGGGGATAATGCCGATTGAATAGCTCATCAATCCTTCTTCAATGATTGACGAAAATTTGCTTAAACTTATCACCTCGTCATCAAGAATTGCAAACAATTGATTGAACATTTCAATAATTGTATCATAAATCTGCCGATTTTCGACGGCGGAATCCAACTGCCCCGCTTCGGCGAGCTCTTCACAGTATTGCTGAAGTTTTTCTGCAATACCTAATTTTGTAAGATAGTTAAAAAGCGCTTTGATTCTTGTGCGTGCATCTTTGCCCGTCGAAAGCTCCGCTTTAAGTTCAACCAGGGGTTTTGCAACTGTTCTTCTTGACTCTTCGATGCTTTCATCGATTTCCACATTTAAAAACTCACTCAGCGGCGCATCATCATAAAGCCTGCTTCCGTTCAATCCGAATTTCAGAATATGATTTTCGAGTCTGTCGCATTCGTCATTTGACAGGGTGGTAAGCCCTGTTTTAAAAACTCGAATAAAATCTTCGCTGCGAAAATTCTTTTCCGCGCAGCGGAGCGCGGCAAGCAGCAATTCGGAAATCGGATGGGATGAAATCGGGCGCTTTGAATCCATAAAATAGGGGATTGAATATGCATCAAAAATACGCCGTATTGTTGTTGAATATCCGTCGGGATCGCCAAGCACAACCGCAATATCGCGAAAACGCATACCGGCTTTGACGGCGTTCCGAATCGCTTCTGCGGCGGCGCGAACTTCCTGTCGTCGGTCCGATGCGGAGTGAATTTCGATGGAATTCGCTGTTTCGTCGGGATAAGATTCAGTGAAAATTCGGTAGGGAAAAGCGAATAAATTTTTTTCAAGATGAAGAAGCGCCCCGGTTTGGTGCAGCATTTTGTCCTGCATTCGAATAACATTTGTTTCGCATTTCATTTCGCCCGCAATTGCCGTTAACTTGCGGTATGCGTCAAAATCCGACTCGAATATTCTTCTGTCGGGCGCACTTCCTGTTATGTCAATTCGAAATGTTATTGTGACTGATGCCGCAACGGAAAACAACACTTTAATTATGCCGATTATCTGCGAATTCAGCATATCCGGCGCATCAATAAAAACGTCCGTACCGACTGCGGAGGAGCGGGGAAGTCGTTCTATCAGAGAATTCACCAAATCTTCGCCGTCAATATATCTGCCTTCGGTATATTCATTTGTTTTTCTGTAAATCAAGGCGAAATCCGACAGTTTTTCACGCAAACGCGCAGGAAGATTGTCTGCGGATAATAAATCATCCGGCGTAATCGAAAATCGCTTGCATTTAAGTATTATTTCATCACATTCCTTTGAAAAGCCCCTGTGTTTTGAAACGCGTGAAAATGCGGTGAGTTCGCTGCTTGCCTCGTCAACAATGCGGCGAACGAGCATTTGCCGTCCCTGCGAGGACAGAAAGGTTTTTCGGTTTCCCGTTTCGGTCAGTACACGGCGTGCAAGCGTTGTGAACGACAGAACGGATGTATAAAGAATGCCGCCTCCGATGTATTCGGAAAGCGAACGTTCGGTTTCGAACGTTGCCCTGTCGGGAACTATGAGAACAGAACGTTTTGCTGCTTTTTCGTTGCGGGCAATATGTGAATATATACTGTGTGTTTTTCCCGTTCCGGCGCGTCCGATGATGAAATTGACTTTTGCAGGCATATTTCCCTCCTGTGTGCAAAACTTTGAAAATTATCCACATTTTATTGCGAAACTGTGGATAATTTCGCCCAAAAACGAGCTGACCGTTAAAATCAATTAGTGGTTTGCGAATAACCTCAGAGCGGATTTTTTGCGGCAACACCCGGGCGTCGCGGGTATTTTTTGGGCATTGTTCCGTGTTTTTTTATCAGAACGAGTGAGCGCGCTCCCCATTCTGTGTCGATTTCTCGAATTTCGGCTGTTCCGTTAAGGCATTTCAGTGCGGACTCGGCCGCTTTGAGTTCTTCGGCGGCCCCGGGGCCTTTGTACATCAGCGAATATCCTCCGTTTTTCAGAAATGGGAGCGTCCATTCGGCGATTGTGCCGATGTTTGCAACAGCACGGGTCAGCGCAATATCGAATTTTTCGCGCAGTTCAACACTTTGAGCGGCATCCTCTGCGCGCGCATGAACGGCGGAGCAGGGGAGGGACAGTTCCGCGGCGACGTCATTTAAAAAAGCAACGCGTTTATTAAGCGAATCAAGCAGGGTAAGCTCTATATCGGGGCGCATTATAAGCAGCGGGATGCCGGGAAAACCCGCCCCTGTGCCGACGTCAATGCATTTTGAGCCGTTCGGAATCAGCTTTTCGCCGAGAAGACTGTCGGCAAAATGACGCTGAACAATTCCGAACGGATCGGTAATTGCGGTCAGATTCATTCGGTTGTTGTAATCAATAAGGAGTTCGTAATAGCGAACAAACTGATTCTGACAGTGCTCGTTTGCCTGCGGGATATACTCCCGAATCAGTTTTCTCATAAGCGGGCTGTCGGTTTCAACTTGTTGTTTCATATTTTTTTGTCCTCCGTAACTGTTTCATTTTCGGAATATGCCGTGTTTTGCCCGTTCTGTTTCAGTTTTATCATCAGAACCGCAATATCTGCGGGCGAGACTCCGGAAATTCGGCTTGCCTGACCAAGGTTTGCCGGGCGCATTGCCGTCAGTTTCTGGCGCGCTTCAAGGCGAAGACCGTTTATTGACTCATAGTCGAAATCAGGTGGAAGCAGCATGTTTTCCTGATTTTCAAAACGCCGAATATGCTCATTTTGCTTTTCGATGTATCCGCCGTAATGCGCATCAATTTCAATCTGTTCGCGTGCCTCATCGGAAAGCGGCGGCAAATCGGGACAGAGTTCAAGCAGATCGGTGTAGCAGATGTTTTTGCGTTTTAAGAGCGTACCGAGCCGCACTCCGGTGATAACGGGACTTTCATTGCGCGAGGCAAGCAGGAGGTTCAGTGTTTCGGTCGGAGGAACGGTAGCTTCAAGTGCACGTTTTGCAGCTGCAATTTCCTCCTTTTTTCGCATCAAACGCGCATAACGTTCGTCACTGATGAGCCCTGTTCGCCGTCCGAGCTCGGTTAGCCGCAGATCGGCATTATCCTGCCGCAGAAGCAGGCGGTACTCAGCGCGGCTTGTCATCATTCGGTATGGTTCGTTTGTTCCTTTTGTTGATAAGTCATCCGCAAGCACTCCGATATAGGCATCGGAACGGCGAAGAATAAGCGGCGGTTCCTCCGAAACATACAGCGCAGCATTAATTCCGGCAAGCAGACCCTGTGCCGCTGCTTCTTCATAACCGCTTGAACCGTTCAATTGACCCGCAAAAAACAGTCCCGGAACATCCTTTGCACCGAGTGTCAGAGTAAGTGCGGTCGGGTCGATGCAGTCATATTCAATTGCATAGCCGTAACGCATGATTTCACAGTTTTCAAACCCGGGAAGGGTGCGCAGCGACAGCTGCTGAACATCGCGGGGAAGGCTCGTCGAAAAACCCTGAACGTACATTTCGTTCGTTTGATTTCCTTCGGGTTCAATAAAAAGCTGATGCCTGTCCTTGTTTGGAAAACGAACGAGCTTATCCTCGATTGACGGACAATAACGCGTTGGAGAGGCGTGTATTTTTCCGCTGAACATCGGCGAACGTTCAAGGTTATCAAGGATAATCCGGTGTGTTTCGGCATTCGTATAGGTCAGATAACAGCACTGTTGTTCCTTTTTTTGTTCTTCCGTCAGAAAGGAAAAATGCGGAATCGGAACATCGCCGAACTGCTCTTCCATTTTCGTGAAATCAAGGCTGTTTCTGCTGACGCGCGGAGGAGTACCTGTTTTGAATCGGCGAAGGTTAAAGCCCAGTTCTTTGAGTGAGCTTGAAAGGCTGTTTGAACGTGCGAGCCCGGAAGGCCCCTGTTCGACGCTTTGCTCTCCGATATGAATCAGGCTGCGCAGATACACACCGGTACAAATTATGACTGCACGGCAGGAGTATTCGGTTCCGCCCGAGCAGACAACTCCGGCAATTTTTCCGTTCTTTTCAATTATTTCGGCGCATTCATCCTGCCTGAGCGTCAGATTGGGTTCGCTTTCAAGCACCTGCTTCATTCGCATATGATAACGATTTTTGTCAATCTGCGCGCGAAGTGAATGAACAGCAGCCCCTTTTCCAAGGTTCAGCATACGCATTTGAATAAAAGTTTCATCCGCCGCAAGTCCCATTTCGCCGCCGAGTGCATCAATTTCGCGCACAAGGTGTCCCTTACTCGTTCCGCCGATGGCGGGGTTGCAGGCACAAAGTGCCACGGAATCAAGGTTCAGGCAGAGACACAGTGTTTTTTTGCCCATTCGTGCGGATGCAAGCGCGGCCTCGACGCCTGCGTGGCCTGCTCCCGCAACGATTATATCATAATCACCGGAGTAAAAATTCATAATATTCCTCTTTTCGCTGTCGAAATTGCTGTTCCGATAATGTTTCACGTGAAACAATGCTTTTGTGAAACAGCGGATTTAGACATTTCAACAGTCCTAAAGCTGATTTTTTATCAATTGTGTGTTGTACGGCGGTTCAATTTCAATTGATTTGCCGCATAAGTATTCAAGCCCGTCAAGCTTATTCGGAAAAACGATGCGCGTTGCTGTCAGCCGCAGACCGGCGGGGAAGCTGCGGTTCCCGACACGATCGCCGTATTTGTCGTCTCCGATGATCGGGCAGCCGATATGCGCAAGACTGGCGCGAATCTGGTGCGTTTTACCCGTAATCAGCAGCAGTTCAAGTGTACTCGTTCCGCCGTTCGATGAGAGCAGCCTGTAATCGGTATGCATTTCGAATGAATTTGAAACAGGTTTGGTAAATACCTGAACAAATGCGCGTTCCGAATCCTTCTGCCGAAAAGCCGCAGGCTCCCCGATGCGTCAGGAGGAGCGCCGAAAACTTCGGCCTGATAAAACTTTTTGATTTTATGCTGACGTATTGCTTCTCCGAGGACAGCAGCTGTTTTCGCGTTTCTTGCAAAAAGCACCAATCCGCTCGTCGGCGCATCAAGGCGGTGCAAAGGGTAGACTTTGCCGAATGCGGAATTCAGCCGAGCTTCAAGGGTATCATTGCCGCCATCCTCGACAGTGCATGAGATACCTGAACTTTTATTAACACAAATCAGGTTATTATCGATATAGGCACAGCGCACGCCGGCCACAAGCGCGGCGCATTCATCGGAGAATTCATCAAATTTTGCTCCGTGAGGTATGCAGGTGAAAGTCATACTTTCGCGCAGGGTAGGGTGTTCAATTGTCAGACTGTAAGCATAGAGTGCAATCTGCTGACCGACACGCGCGGCGCGATTGTAGCGTTGGTCACCGAAAATCGGACAGCCGCTCCACGCCAATTGTGCCCGAATCTGGTGGTGCCGACCGGTATGAAGCAGGACATCAAGCAACGTGAAACCATTTTTTGTAACTGTCGAAACATATTCGAGACTTGCGGCTTTTGCGCCGGGTGTGTTCGGCCGAACCACTCTTGATATGTTGTTTTGTTCATCGCGCAACAAGTCGCATTCCAGTTCCGCACTGCTGCACGGAGAACCTGAAACTATAGCCGCATAACGTTTTTTTGTTTTTCGATTTTTAAAGCTTTCGGTAAGGCGCGCAGCTGCTTTGCTTGTTCGCGCAAAAACCATTACGCCGCCTACGGGTCGGTCAAGCCGATGAACAAGCCCGAGATAGACCTCGCCGGGTTTGCTGTACTTTTCTTTGATGTACGCTTTAACGGTCGAAAGCAAATCCTCATCGCCTGATGAATCCGCCTGGACGGGCATGTTCACAGGTTTTTCGCAGACAAGAAGATGGTTGTCCTCATAGATAATTTTAATTTTGTTTTTCATTGCGGTATGCAAAAAATAACGGTGAACTCTATACTTCGCGGTACCATCTGCCCGTGCAGCCGCAGGGGAGGACGAGGCCGCCGTGCGTTATCGGCAAGCCGATCTCCTGTGCGTCGCAGACTCCGCCGCGCCCGTCAAGCGCAGTCGTCAGAACGTTTTTGATTACCGCAGGAGCAAGACCTGTCGTGTATGAATTGATTAGGAAAAAACCTGCATCGGGACTGAGTAGAGATACGCATTCGCGAACCAACGGATAGAGGTTGGCTTCAATGCGCCACATTTCGCCGTCGGGTCCTCTGCCGTAGCTGGGCGGATCCATGAGGATACCTTCGTAGAAACGCCCCCGCCGCTGCTCACGGAGAACAAATTTCATTACATCATCAACGATAAACCGAACAGGTTTGTCGGCAAGTCCTGATTGAGCAAGATTATTTTTTGCCCATGCTACAATACCTTTTGCAGCGTCAACGTGAACAACTTCCGCTCCTGCGGCTGCCAAGCACATGTTGCGCCGCCTGTGTATGCAAAAAGATTCAGCACGCGGAATGGGCGGCCGGTCTTTTTCACATATTTATCCACATAATTGTGCATAAAATCCCAGTTAACCGCTTGTTCGGGGAAAAGACCGGTATGCTTAAAACCCGTCGGGCGAACGATAAAACTGAGGTTGCGGTAATTGATGACCCAACTTTCCGGCAATGTGCGATTGAAGTTCCACGCACCGCCGCCTGTTGAGGACCGAATATAATGTGCATCGCAATAGCCGGCGGATTTCATCGGCCAAATTGCCTGCGGATCGGGGCGCAGCAGTATGACTTTGCCCCAGCGTTCGAGTTTTTCGTCATTCCCGGCATCAATTATTTCATAGTCTTTCCAACCATCTGCAAGATACATTCCGATTTCCTCTCAGTTGCCCATGATTCTGTCATAAATGCCCGCAAGCTCGTCTTTGCTGTAGTATTCAATGACTATTTTACCCTTGTTCTCATCGCCGCGGAAGCGTACTTTCGTTCCGAGATGCTCGCGCAGGCTGTCCTGTGCGGATTTCATGTCGGTTGACAGTTTTTCGCGTTTCGGCTGGCGTTTTTCAAGTTTTTTTGCATCCAGTGCGTCGGCAACTCGGCGTTCGGTTTCGCGCACGGACCAACCTTCCGCCGCGGCAAGAGCGGCGAGTTTAATCATCAGCTCCTCGTCCGGCACTGAGGCAAGCACGCGGCAATGCCCGGCGGAGAGCTTGTCTTCAAGCACAAGTGCCTGCAATTCCTCCGGAAGACTGAGCAGGCGAACCGCATTTGCAATGGCGGGGCGGGATTTTCCGAGACGCTTTGCAACTTCATCCTGCGTCAGGTCGTGTTCATCCATAAGTGTTCGGATGGCTGCGGCCTCTTCAAGTGCGTTCAGATTTTCACGCTGAAGATTTTCAATCAGAGATACTTCCAAAACCTGCTGTTCGTCCATTTCGCGGACGATCACGGGAACTTCATTCAGTCCTGCGCGGCGTGCGGCACGGAAACGGCGTTCACCTGCAATGATTGAATATCTCTCGCCGACTTTGCGAACGATTATGGGCTGAACGATACCATGCTGCGCTATGCTGTTTGCAAGCTCGACAAGCTTCGCTTCGTCGAATTTTTTTCGAGGCTGATCCGAATTATTATCTATCAGATACACGGACAGAGTGCTGACGGCGGTTTCATTGGGAGCTTCATATCCGCCGAGAAGTGCATCAAGCCCTTTTCCGAGTCCTTTCATAACGTTAATTTTCTCCGTTTCTCATTATTTTGCATTATCTGTTTAATTGCCGATTATTCATTGTCACACTCGATAAGCTCTTCCGCAAGGCTGATATAGGCTTTTGCTGCATTGCATTTTGCATCATAGAGCGTTATCGGAAGGCCGAAACTCGGGCTTCGCCGAGGCGAACGGAACGGGGAATAATCGTTTCATACACCTTATTTCTGAAGAATTTTTTAACTTCGCCTACGACCTGTCCGGACAGATTTGTTCGCTTATCGTACATGGTCATAACAACGCCCTCAACATCAAGCACCGGGTTCAGGTTCATGCGAACCAAACGAACGGTGTTCATAAGTTGAGAAAGTCCCTCCAAAGCGTAGTATTCACACTGAATGGGAACAAGCAGCGTGTCTGCTGCCGTAAGAGCGTTAAGCGTTAACAGACCCAGCGAGGGAGGGCAGTCCGCAAAGATATAATCAAACTCATGCTGGATTCCGCGCAGCGAATTTTTAAGTTTTTGTTCACGCGCCATAAGACTCACAAGCTCAACTTCCGCGCCTGCAAGCTCGATTCGGGACGGGATAACTTTGAGAGTCGGAATTTTTGTGTTTACAATTATTTTTTCGGCATTAACACCATTGATAAGCATATCGTAGACGCTGTACTCACATGCGTCCTTGTCAATACCAACGCCGCTTGTTGCATTGCCCTGTGGGTCGATGTCAACAAGAAGTACGCGCTTTCCCTGCTGTGCAACGCAGGCAGCAAGATTAACGGCGGTTGTTGTTTTGCCGACGCCGCCTTTTTGATTTGCGATGGCTATGAATTTTGCCATTATGAACCTCCGCACATGTTGTTTTAGCATATTATACACATTTTTTGCCGGTAATTCAATGCCGAATACGGTTTTTTTAATTGAAATTGTCGGCTTTTTCTCCCGAACTATCGGATTTGCCGATTCGTTATATACAGCGGTCGGAATGTTTCACGGGAAACAAATGCCTCAAACAGGGCATTGGACGAAAGGAGTACCGGAAAGGTATGTTTCACGGGAAACATATGTTTCGCAGGGAACGTTTTCGCTTTGTACAGCGGCATTGTTCGACTGCAAAAAAACGCCGCATAAAGCGACGTTTACGGAGAGTGAAATTAAACAGAAATTATTTAGTTATTATTCCGTTTGCATAGACGGGGACACAGTCCGTTGAGTCCTCCGAAAGACAGTAATCAACATCGCGCTCAAATCCGAGAGAAATCAGACGGGCGCAGTGGAACGTTTTGCGCAAATCGAAAGTTCCGCTTTTAAAGCTGTTGTAAAGATGCTCACAGATAAGTGCAATATCCGTAAGCTCGAGTTCGCTGCAAAGCGAACGCAAACGATTGATAATTGCACCGGCAGCACAAAGATCATCGGCGGAAATCATGCGGTTTGTTCCGGAACAGACAATCAGAATGTCGTCCATGAAACCGGCAGCCTTTCTTGCAGCCGCAGAACAGTTGCTGAGTGCACCGAGAAAAATATGCCGCGCGTTGCGAACTCCGCAGATGGCGGCCGTGCCGTTTGAAGTGCTGATAATGACGGTTTTGCCGCCGACAGTCTCGCGGTTGTATTCGAACGGAGAGTTGCCGACGTTGAATCCGGGCAGAATCATACACCCGCGTTCACCGCCGAGGATACAGTCCTTGATACCGATGCGGCTTGCGTATGCCGTGGCATCGCCCGGTTCGACCGCGGGAATGATTTTGGCGGCGCCGTTGTCAAGCGCGGCGATAATCGCACTTGTGCAGCGGAGAACATCGATAACAATAACCGTGTGTCCGTTCAGCATATTGTCGTACAGTTTGTCTCGATAAGTTATAACATCAATTTTCATCAGAATCACCATCCTTTTCGGAATCGGATACATTATAACATACTTGTGCAGAATTTCAAGTGCCCTGAATGACTTCGGCTGCATTAATCCGTTACATTATTCGAACAAGAAGTATTCCGGAAACAACACCCGCCGTGCAGCCCGCAAGCGCGGCAGGAAGGGCATGACGGGTTTTGGAGATGCCGACGGAACCGCAATACAGAGCCAGTGTGTAGAATATGGTTTCCGTTGAACCGACGCAGACCGAAGCAGCACGACCGACAAAACTGTCCGCACCGTACCGTGTAAGCGTGTCACCGAGAAGCGCAAGGGAAGCGCTTCCGGAAAAAGGACGAAGCAAAATCAGCGGCGTGAGTTCGGAGGGAATGCCGATTTTTCGAAAACGGGCGAAAGCCAATTGCCGAGAGCGTCAAGCGCACCGCATCCGCGAAGAAGCGTTATTGCGCCGAGCATTGCGGCAAGGGCGGGCAAAACGCGAAGAAGCGTCGGCACGGCATCGGCCGCACCGCGGATAAAGGCCTCATATGGGTTCACACGGCGAATCAGGGCATATGCAAGCAGCGCGGCAACGAGTATCGGAATCACATATTTCATTTCACACCCGCTCCCGATTCGAAAAATTTGCAGGCAAGAATTGCAGCGGCAGCAGAAAAAACCGAGGAAATAAACGTTGGAAGAACAATGTCATAGGCATTTGCGGATCCGCATGCAATACGAACAGCAATGACGCCGGTCGGCATAAGCTCAATTGCAGAGGCATTGAGCGCAAGAAACATGCAGATCGCATTGCTTGCACTCTGCTTATCGGGATTTACGGTGTTAAGGCGCTTCATTGCATCAAGTCCGAAAGGTGTTGCGGCGTTGCCGAGTCCGAAAAAATTCGCCGCAAGGTTCAGCGTCACGGAGGCGGAGGCGTCACCTGCATCGGGCATTAAAAGGCGGAGCGGCTTGTGCATTCGCGCCGCAAGCTTTTCGATAAGTCCTGCTTCGGAAGCAACATTGATAAGCCCCATCCACAACAGATACGCGCCCGCAAGCGATATTGAAAGCTCAACCGCGGAATCCGCGCCCGCAAGCAGACAGTCCAATGCTGTGCTGCCGCTGCCGCCGAAACAGCAAAGAACTATGCCGATAATACAGCTTACTGCAAAAAAGAATCCCATCATGGTAAACTATATGCATGAAAAAAGCTGCATAGCTCAATTCGTTCGAACATGCGGCAAAAAAAGCCGGCTCAGCATTCAAATCATCAATTCAATTGCAGCTTATGCAGCTTGATCAATAGAAACAGTTCAGTTCGTTTCTGTTCAATTCATAATCCACGGAGGATTGCAAATCACCGAGCTGATTTACCCATGAATTGACGTTAACGCGAAGCCTGCGGAAACCGAGGCGCTCATAAACATGCTGAGCACGTTTGTTGCGCAGGTTCGTGTCCAAAACGATTTTTGCATAGCCAAGGCGAAAGAGTTCGCTTATCAGCATTGTCAGAAAGATTTTTCCCAGACCCTGCTCCTGTTTTGTAAAGTCGCAAATTTTGATTCCGATTTCGGCAGCGGCGGCAGAGGAGCCGGGCTGTTGTTCGGATTCGTCGGCCTCGGCGGGGACGGTACGATAACTTGCTTCGCCTATCGGCTTTCCGTATTGTTCCAAAATCAGCCTGTGGCACCCGGTGCTGTTTGAAATGTCGGAAGCTATTTTTTCGGCGGTTGTTTTGAGCCCGTTCGGGAAACCTGCGTGCGCCATAATACGCCCGCTGTTCCACCAGGCGGCGAGCTGAACACTGTCCGCAGCGGTCGCATCGCGGATAGTCAGCGATTTATAACGAATATTCATATCAAAAACTCTTATCAAACTTGAGCGGCAGCCGCAGCCGAATGCAGCGCTTAACGCACCGAAAATGCCGCAGCGGCCGAACTGCTTCGGTTTATGCGAAATAACCTTATTGCAATCGGCGGATTATTCCCATTCAACGGCGTCAATGGACACAAGGTATTGCTCCATGAAATCCATATAATCGTCCACAAGGCGCATCAGATAAGTCTGATACCTGCTGAATTTCGACGAAACGGATTTGAGCATATGTTCGTAAACATATTCCTCATCATAGGGCGAATCGTCTTCAGCAATCTTTCTGAGATATTCGTCGTCAATGGCAACAAGCGCAGAGATGATTTCCTCCAGCTGTTCATCGGGAATAAAATCGAAATCTCCCGCGTTGCGGAATTTGCCCGCGATAAAATCTTTTGCGGCAATAATATCGAGTTCCATGTTGTTTTTGTCCTTTCGGTTAGTAAATTCAGTGATCGCCCGGAATGCGGATCGGCGGTCGCATAAATTTCATTTTTTTGTTTCGCCGCATGTTTTTGCTTCACAAGCTTTTATGCAGCAGGAGGGTCTCTTTTTCGGAGACAGAATAAAGAAGGAGAAAGTGTATTTCATTGCAGTCACCACCTATATTATTAAGATATAATAATTTTTAATTCCGTATATCGATTATCGATCGCGGGCAGCACGCACAACATCCAGCTCAACATCCGGAAGGCGGAGCGCAAGCTTGTCCGCAAAACTGTCTGCGCCGTCCTGCGGAGATGCCCCGAGAACGATAACAGAAACGTTGTGTTCAACGGCAAAATCGACCAATGCATCCATAACGCTGTCGGCACGAAGAATCGTAAGTTCCGCGTTCACGAGCAAGGCGCAGGTGAACAGGTATTCGATTGCATCAGCCTCAAAGGTCGTGTTCATGAAATTGTGTCCCGTCTGTACGCAGTGGACGATGAAAAGCTTTTGATCATCCTTTTTGCGTTTTGCACCGTGGTTAATGAGTCGTTCGCATGAACGCTGGCCGGTCACACAAACCATCACGCCGCCGGAGGAGGGAACCTCGGTTTGAATATCAGTCATAAATAATCCCTGTACAAAACATTAAATTAACGAATCCGCAAACACTTAATCGAATCATCAAGCATCGGGACTCGGCTGCCGCCGCGCGGCATCTTTTTCGGAATCGGAAAGCACACTTTGAATCTTGTCCGGCATTTCGCGGGGCGGAAGGGCAAGAGCCTCTGCAACCGCCTCGATTGAGGTGACGGAACAAAAAAGATTCATGAAATGCTTATCGGTAAAACCTTCCGCAACACAACGCTCGAATTGAGCAATCAACGGATCGTAAAACCCGTTGATGTTGACAATAATTACGGGCAGGTTGTGATAGCCGAGCTGTTTCAGCGTCAAAACCTCCAAAAGTTCTTCAAGCGTTCCGAAACCGCCGCTGAGAGCAACAAAAGCATCACTTCGGCTTTCCATAAGCTGTTTGCGTTCGTGCATTGTTGCGGTTTGAATGCGTTCAGTGCAGTGTTCAAAATAAATCCCCGGAATATTGAGCTTTTCGGGAATTACGCCGATGATTTTTCCGCCTGCGGAATATGCGCCGCGTGCAGCCGCACCCATCAGCCCGGTTCGCCCTGCGCCGAAAACTATACCGTGACCGTCAGATGCAAGACGATGCCCGAGCTTTTCGGCAAATTCGATATAACACTCGGGAATATTGCTGCTTGACGCGCCGAATATGCAAACATTCATTATGATGACACCGGTACTCCGCGGGGTGATGCCCGTATGCGAAAGTCCTTTCGTTTAAGTAATGGATCAATGCGGAAAGCTTTGCCGCACAAGCGGTGCGGTGAAATTCTCTCCGTATACATTATAACATCAAATTCGCGAAAAGGGAAACAAAAAAATTGAAAATTTGGGGGCGAAACGTTGATATTTTTCACAAAAACGGGATAAAGTGTAATTTTGTGAAAAAATGAAACCGTGCAGGCGGTGAATTGCCGTATAGGCTGAATAGTTTGGGCAGAGTGCGGTCACGATTGAAAAAGACAAGAAAAGATATATTTTGCAGAAAAGGCAAAAATGTGACTTCGGCGGTTGTAATCAGCCATTTGTTTGCTACAATGACCGAAACAGAGTAGGTGGCAGTGAGTTGGCAAGTGCCGGGGATACAGGGAGTTGATTCCCGGACGAAAACTCATGTGCGTTCGGTAAATACAAAGAATGCTGTGCCGTGCGCAGAATGTTTGTTGCTGTGCTGTCGCCGCATCCCGCTGTTACATAGGCTTTCGGCTTTCGAAAACGGATTCAAAAATTTTGTTTTCACGGCTGCTCCGGGGCGAGCGGCAGGCTGCCGCGCCGGTAACAACGAATGCTCGGTTCAAAACACGGAGGATTCGATTTTTTTATGCAAAAATTAAAACCGGTTGAACAGCAGTTCAACAAAAACAACAGACCTTACAACACAAAAGCAATCTTCAGTCACCCGTTCTGCCCGGAATTCTGGCGCTGCGCGGCCGGCGAATTCAAAAATTGGCGAATGCTTGTTTTTGCTGCCGTCATCATTGCAATGCGCATTGCGGTAAAGGCCGTGAAAATTGTTATCATACCCGGGGCGCTGAATTTCGGCTTTGATTTCATCGTCAACTCGGCGGGTTCAATGATCTACGGCCCGCTTGTGGGCCTTTTGGTAGGCGCGGTAAGCGACACGATCGGCGCGGTTCTTTTCCCGACGGGAGCTTATTTTTTTCCGTTCATCTTTGTCGAAATGCTCAGCAGCTTCATTTTCGGCCTTTTCCTTTATCGCGCAAAGCTGTCAAGCTGGCGCGTAATAGCCTCGCGATTTGCGGTCGTTGTTGTTTGCAACTTCATCGTAAATCCACTTGTTATGACGCTGTATAATGCGGTCACGGGTGCGGACCCGTACAAATTCATCACGATTGCACGCGTCATTAAGAACGCCGCAATGTTCCCGCTGGAATCCGTTGTGCTTGTGATTTGGCTTGGTGCAATTTCAATGGCACTTTACAAGCTGCATCTGCTTCCCGAAAAGCCGCCGATACTTAAGGTCAGCCCCGCCAACATTATTGCGCTTGTTTGCGCCGCGGTTATTTCGGCACTGGCAATTTTCGGTTATGTTAAATGGAAAAAATCAAACACAAAGCCGAAGCCGGAATCAACTCCCGCCCCGATAACGGAAACAGCCGCACCGACGGGAGATGTGCCGAATACGCCGTAAAAAGTGAATATCCGCACCGCAAATAATGCTGTGATCACCTCCGTCCGCTTTCAAACAGCGCGCCCCGTCGGAGGTGATTTTGGTTGTTGATTTTTTATTAAAAATAAAGTATACTGTGCATGAAATCTGCGCTTAAACGTCCGAATCCCGTTCACGGGTCAATTTTGTCGGCGGCGCACAATTTAACGGTGGAAAGGTTGATTTCTCCAAATGAAAAAAAAACGTCAGAGCGATTTCACTCACCATTGCTGCTCTTCTTCTTGTTTCGGCATGTTTTTGCATTACGGGCTGCAAAAAGCATGAGGTTAAAATGACAGAGAAGAATAACGGACTCTACGACTATGAAGAGGTTCGCCAGATTAACGAAACGCTGCGGATGCCCTACCCGCTCGGCACCAGGGAAGCGGCATTCGGTTCGGAGTTCGAATCCTACGGCGGCATTCCCGACCATGCGGAGATTTTCCGTTCAAAGGATAATCTTGATATTACGTACACTCTGAGCACTCTTGAACTGAAGTACGGAGAACCGGATAAAAACACGGAGCTTATCGCAACCGGGTTCACGATTCGCGCCGCAAACAAGACCATCATTCGCAATGCGGACGGTTCAACGACGCCGCTCTACACCACCGACCGTGCGGTTCTCGGAATAAGCGTCGGCAACAGCATCGACAAAGCCAAAGAAAAGCTGCTGGATGCCGGCTATGAACAGATTTATGAGGAAACTCCCGTTGACGACGGTTTGCCGCACAGCCGAGAGTTTTCATTCCGCAAGGGCATAGTCATTGTTTCGTTTGCCGTCGAAACAGAGAACGATATTTCAAGCATACGCGTTTGGATTCCTTACCGCGATAAAGACATTGACGCGTTGAACAAAAAGAGTCATCTTCCTGCGGATCTCGGATTGTTCTACTCTGTTATGATTAATCCGAATTTTAAATATTCCGGCAAGAACACAACGTCAAGACGCTATGAAAGCGAGGATGGCTGCGTTGCGATCATGCGCGGCTTCCCTGATGTTAAGGATGCGGCAATGACGGCGGAGGTCAGCTTTACTTCAACCGAATACGATGCTCTCGGCGTTAAAGTCGGAATGACACTTGACGAGGCGGAAAACATCCTCACCGAAGCGGGCTGCACAAAAGATTCGGATGGATTGTACGTATTCGGCAATGTTGCCGCAATTCGGCTCACCGTTGAAAACGGCACCGTTGCAAGGATTGCAGCAACACTGCGCCCTTCAACCAATCTTACGGATACTGCTGTTTCGGGCGATGAAGCAGCTCCTTCGCCTGTGCTCGATGAAAACGCAAGGAAGGCAAACGACTGAGTTTTCAAAGCGGCGGCTTATTAAATTGAATCAGTAAACAGTGAACGATCTTTCGGTGCGGGTGTGCCGAGGGATCGTTTTTTTGCGGAAAAGGCGAGGATATTAATGTTCAATTGCCCTTAACAGGGAATTCTGCGCCTTTTTTGTCAGTTCAATTTAAACGAAAAAAAACACTTGCATATGTCATGAAAATGTGCTAAAATATCATATATGTAACAGCGGGTGACGAGAGAGATACTGCGGGCCTGCCAAACGCGGTTCTTCCGTGACAGGGCAGGCGGCATTGCAGCCCTCCGGCCGTTTATAAAGAAAAGGAGGCGATCGAATGAATAAAATCATCACTATAGGCAGGGAATTCGGCAGCGGCGGACGTGAGCTTGGGAGAAGGCTTGCCGAAGAGCTTGGAATTGCATACTATGATCGCGAAATAATTGCCGAAATCGCAAAGCGCACGGAGCTTTCGGAGCAGTATGTGCAGCAAATTGTTGAACATCGTCCGTTGAATTTGATGCCGATAACAATTGGACACAGCATTTGTCCCGTTCCGCATCCGCTTATGGAGCAGAACCAGGAGATTTATCGTCAGCAGGCACAGATTTTGACGGAAATGAGCGAAAAATCCGACTGTGTGCTTGTCGGCCGCTGCGCGGACTATATTTTAAAAGATAAAAACCCGCTCAAAATCTTTGTTTATGCGGATATGGCAAGCAAAATAGCGCGCTGCCGACTGAAAGCACCCGAAAACGAACATTTAAGCGACCATGAAATGCGCAAACAAATCAAACGAATCGACCGCAACCGCGCAAAATATTATGAGTTCTACACGGGAAGAAAATGGGGAGACAAGCTCAATTACGACCTGTGCATAAACACAACCAACACCGAAATCAAAAAAATAGTTCCGCGAATTGCAAAACTTTTTTGATTTAAAACTGGAAAACGGGAGGCCTTGGTCACTTGACAAAATTGATTCTGCGCAGTTTGAGTTTTGAAAAGACCGAAGCCGTTAAATATCGCCGAGCCGGGGGAACGGACTCAGAACTTCTTTCCCCTCGGCTCTTTTTTGCTTTCGGAGCATGACGCACGCTGCGAACATTGCGAAGCGGGCAGCTTCGGCGCGGTTGACACATATGCGGACAGATGATAGAATTCTGTAAGGAATATTAAAAACATTTCGGCTTTTGCAAAAGGAATTCGGGTTCTTTTTTTAAGCCGATTTAAAGCAGCACGGAGGATGAGTCCATGTTTGAAGCTCCCGTACCTATGCCGCGCCTTGCGCCGCAGCCGCCGATATACTTTTGCCCGAAAGCGGCGGGCGAATTTGTGCTTGACGGAAATATTAATAAACCGTTCTGGAATAATGTGCCGTTTACCGAGGATTTTGTTGATATCAGCGGCGGTGACTTTCCGACGCCGCGTTTCCGCACCCGAGCAAAAATCTGCTGGGATGAGCGGAACCTCTATATTGCCGCCCTGCTGGAAGGCAATGAAATCTGGGCAACGATAAAACAGCGCGACAGTGTCATGTATTACGATAATGATTTCGAGGTTTTTATTGACCCGAGCGGATCGACGCATAATTACATGGAACTTGAAATGAATGCGTTCAACACGCAATGGGATTTGCTCCTTACAATGCCGTACAGAAACGGAGGAAGATCCGTCACTGCGTGGAACATGCCCGGGGTTGAAACCGCCTGCATGATTTCCGGAGAGGTAAACAATCCCGCGGCAGACAACAAATTTTGGTCGGTTGAAATTAAAATTCCGTTCGCCGGATTGACGGAGACCTACTCGAAAGAAAAAAACCCTCCCGAACTTGAACGCTGCTATCCTGTGCGCAATGCACCGACGACGGGTGAAGTTTGGCGGATGAATTTCTCACGCGTGCAATGGACGGTTGACATTGCCGACGGAAAATATGCAAAACGCACAGGCACGGACGGAAAACCCCTGCCCGAAGATAACTGGGTTTGGGCAGCAACGGGACTTATCGATATACATTACCCGGAAACATGGGCATATGTCTTTTTTACCGAAAACGGTGAAAGCTGCCCGATGCCGGAGGAAGAGAAGATAAAGCTCGAAATGTACAAAATTTATTATGCGCAGCATGAATACTGTCGCCGTTTCGGATGCTTTGCAAAAACGGCGGAGGAAGCGGCGGCCTGCCTTCCGACGGGGTTCGCATACGATGCGGATGCTGCGAAAAAAACAATCGTTGAAACAACATCACGGTATTTTGAACTGAGCCGCAAACTGACGTGCGGAAAAACAATGGTTGTCCAATGCGACGGATTTAATTACATTGAGTAAAGGAGAAAAGTATGAAACGGGTTTTCACTGCATCGATGCACCATGAATCAAATTCGTTCAATCCGATTATTGCGGGCGAAAGCGAATTTACGGTCATTCGCGGGGCGGAAATTTTCAACAGATTCAAGGAAAACGATGCCGCAACGGGAATAATCAAGACCCTGCTTGCGGCAGGATACGAGGTTGTGCCTTCCGTTTTCACAAGCGCGGTGCCGAACGGTGAGGTTGATATTGATTTTTATAACAAAATAAAAAAAGAGATTATCGAAACCGCTGTTGCGGAAAACAAAAGGCAGCCGCTTGATGCGGCGGCACTTGCATTGCACGGCTCAATGTATATTCACGGTTTGGGCGATGCGGAGGGCTTTCTTCTGGAGGAGCTTCGCGCCGCGCTGCCCGAAATTCCGATTTTCTGTTCGCTCGACACACATACAACAATGACGCAGCGTATGCACGATAATGCCGACGGATTTGCGGCATTTAAATGCGCACCGCATACGGACAGATACGAAACGGGTGTTAAAGCGGCCGAGATGACGATTGCAGCCCTTGAACGCGGAGTGAAAGCGAAATCCGCTTGGGTGCGCGTTCCTTTCCTTGTTGCGGGCGAAAAATCCTCTTCAACGGTGGAACCCATGCGCTCGCTTGCCGAAAAAACGAGGGCGGCGGAGCGTGAGCCGGGCATTCTTGCGGCATCGTATTTAATGGGTTTTCCGTGGTGCGACAATGAAAACAGCTCTGCCGCAGTGTACGTCACGGCAGAAAATCAGGCTCTTGCGGATGAATGTGCAATTCGCCTTGCCGAGGAGCTGTGGGCGCGCCGCGATGATTTTTGTTTTCAAACGGAAACATATTCCGAAGCGGAAGCTCTGGATGCGGCATTCGAAGGGGTTCGAACCGGCGGTCCGTTTCCGATTTATCTTTCGGATTCGGGAGATAACCCGACAGCAGGTTCAACATCGGACTGCACGGGCTTCCTGCGCCGCATAATGGAAGATCCACGTACCGACGAGCTTGAAACGCCTGTGGTATTCGGCGGAATCTACGACCCGGAAGCAACCCTTCTTTGCAGGGACAAGGTCGGGCAGGAGCTGACGTTGACTTTCGGAGCAAAGTTCGACAGAAGCTCTTCGGTTCCGATTACGGCAAAGGGAACGGTTCTCGCCTATATCAAAGGCTGGAATAAATTTCACGGAGTCGGCGATATTGCTCTTTCCGCTCATGCGGGGTTGATATTGTGCTGAGCGAAAACCATATCGGTTACGGCTTGCCTGCCGTGTTCGGCGATCTGGGAAGGAATCCTGCCGATATGCAGATTG
>ENA-OQCO01000377-OQCO01000377.1-human-gut-metagenome-genome-assembly--contig:-NODE-377-length-25019-cov-3.172063_pt1 | contig 25019 bp, 19 predicted proteins | sample MGYA00242500_ERZ504582 | MGnify/ENA primary metagenome ERZ504582 (study PRJEB26092, sample SAMD00036346) | human gut metagenome | host: Homo sapiens | study: EMG produced TPA metagenomics assembly of...
TACTGTTTTCCATACAGGATATCATACTGCAATGCCTGCAGATCCAGCTGATAATTCCTGCTTCCTTTTCTGGTCTGATGATAGTTAAAGACCGTTCCCTCATGAATCCCCAGACGATTAAACACTTCCGCTGCCATCTGGTAAGCGGCAATGTTTTTGTCTTTTTTCTTCATGTCGAAGTTGCTCCACATCACATATTTTGTCTGGAACAGATAACGGTTTTTCATGTCCTCCACTTTCAGATCCATGGTCGGCAGATGATCTCCATACATAACGAGAACCACCCGCTCATCCAATTCAGAGAGACGATCCGTCAGTTCTTTGACAAACTGATCCATCTCGTGAAGCTGATTTACATAATATTCCCATGCATTATTTTTCTCTTCAGATTCCGCTCCCGTTACTTTGATCTCCGGATCAGAAAGTACCGGTTCGGTTGGATAATCTCCATGTCCCTGTACCGAGATCGTATATACATAATCCGGACCTTCTGTGGATTCCATGGTCTTAAAAATTTCATCAGTCAGAATATGATCTTTCACCCATCCCATCGGTGTGGTATCACTGATGTCCGGCATATATTCCTCAGAAGTAAAGGTGTCAAATCCAAGTCTGGAAAATACGGTTCGTCTTCCGTAGAAATTCGCTTCATTGTTATGGATCGCATGAGTACTGTAACCGAGCTTCTTAAGATCATAGGCTGCGCTCTCGCAGGTCGTCTCTTTCAGAATCGTCTTATACGGATACTCTCCCGCCCCAAAATAATGAAGACTCATACCGGTGATAGATTCAAACTCCGTATTCGCGGTTCCCGCACCTACTGCCGGCACTTTGTAGTAGCCGGAAGAATATTCCTCACTTAACTTTCGGAAGTTCGGGATCGGATCCTCGGAAAAAGAAAGAAAATTCACTTCGGTCGGATCGATAAATGTTTCCAGCTGTAAAAACAGGATGTTGACATCCGTATTCTTTTTCTTGGTTTCCTTGATCTCACCTTCACTGTTCACGATATCTTCCATCAATGCTTTAGAATATCCGTTCGGCTCATTGATTCCGGTATCGAAAATTGTAACTGCCAGACAGTATGGATAACCGTAATCCTGATATGCATACGCAATATTTCCAAAATACGTGGATAACAGACGATTATCAATCGCCAGCTTACTTGTCAACGCAAAAATTGCCACACCAGCAACAATCAGCGGAATATTCAGCCAGTAGCGCATCTTTCCCTGAAATTTCCAGCCTTTTCGGAACATCCAGATGAAAAATAACAGCAGGACACCAAGCCCGACCAGTACGGCAACCACCAGTCCCGGGGACAGATACTTGTTCAGAATACGCATTGCGTCATTAATCAGTTTCAGATCCGGTCCGGTAAATGGAGTTACACGGTTTAACAGTAAGAATCCGTTCACGCATCCCAGAATAAACCAGAAACATCCCACGATAGTTCTGGCAAGGATTCTGTGTCTAAACAGATATACCACAAGGCTTGTGGATAAAATTAAAAATGCATTGTATAAAAAGATCAGAGGGCTTCCTGTCATATACTGCCAGGCTTCCCGCAGCGAATGACGGGAAAGCGCCTCGATTACCAGATACAGTACACAGCACCCCAGAAACTGCAGGGGTACAGACAACAAGTTACAGATCCGAATCACCTGATTGCGGGTAGGTTTTTTCAGATTGATTTTTTTCATGTTTTTTTCTGCTCCTATCTGCTGCGTAAATACAGAAGCGTACCTGAAATCTCATCGTATTCAGATACGCCCCAAAAATCAGTTCGAAACACGCGCTACATGTTCCGAACCGATATCGCGGCAATCACCGGTGTCTCATGTAATTGCATGGACTTTGACTCGTTGCTCGCATAACTTACCGCAGCTGTGCCAGTCTTTCTTTTACCTGTTCCATCATCTGTGTGTATTTTTCCAGCTTTCCTTTTTCCTCATCAATCTTGGCCTGTGGGGCTTTGCTGATGAAACGTTCGTTACTCAGCATACCGTTGACACGGGCCAATTCTTTTTCCAGACGTCCTTCCTCTTTTTCCAGACGCTGGATCTCTTTTTCAATATCCACCAGTTCTGCAAACGGAATATAGATTACCGCCTGCGGAATTACTGCAGATACTGCATCGTCTGCGATACCGTTCTTATCAGACTGTACCAGAACTTCACTTGCAGATGCCAGTGTTGCAAAGAAGATTTTACCCTTTTCAAAGGTTTCTCTTACAGATGCATCTTCTGCCACTACATATACGGTAGCTTTTTTGCTCGGCGGTACATTCATCTCGGTACGTACGCCACGGATGCTTCTGACTGCCTCTTTAATCATCTCAACATCTTTTTCATCCTGTTTGAAATCCCACTCTTTTTTCCATTCCGGCCAGGAAGCGATCATAATGGATTCTTCTTCCGGATTCAGAGTACAGTAAATTTCTTCTGTGATAAACGGCATGTACGGATGCAGCAGTTTCAGTGCACCGCCAAGAACCGTTTTCAGTGTCCACAGTGCTGCTGCCTTTGTGGTATCCTCGTCGTTATAAAGACGCGGTTTTACCATCTCGATGTACCAGTCACAGAATTCTTCCCAGATAAAGTCATATACTTTCTGTACCGCAATACCCAGTTCAAATTTTTCCATGTTATCGGTAACGTCTTTTGCTACATCATTGAACTTGCACAGAATCCACTTATCTGCAGCCGTCAGGTTTGCAAGATCCATAGAAGACGGAACTTCCGCTTTTTCCAGGTTCATCATGATAAAACGGGAAGCGTTCCATACTTTGTTTGCAAAGTTTCTGCTGGACTCTACACGCTCCCAGTAAAAACGCATATCGTTACCAGGTGCATTACCGGTCATTAATGTAAGACGCAGGGCATCCGCGCCGTACTTGTCGATGACTTCCAGCGGATCGATACCGTTACCCAGAGATTTACTCATCTTTCTTCCCTGTGAATCTCTTACCAGACCGTGGATCAGTACGTGATGGAAAGGTGCTTTCCCAGTCTGTTCCAGAGCGGAGAATACCATACGGATAACCCAGAAGAAAATGATATCGTATCCGGTTACCAGTACATCTGTCGGATAGAAATATTCCATCTCTTCGGTATTGTCCGGCCAGCCCAGTGTGGAAAATGGCCACAATGCGGAGGAAAACCAGGTATCCAGAGTATCTTCATCCTGATGGAAATGATTTTTTCCACATTTCGGGCAGATCTTCGGCATCTCTTTTGCCACTACGGTCTCACCGCAGTCATCACAGTAATAAGCCGGGATTCTGTGTCCCCACCATAACTGACGGGAGATACACCAGTCACGGATGTTTTCCAGCCAGTGCAGATAAGTCTTATCAAAACGTCCGGAACAAACTGAAGATCGCCGTCTTTCAAAGTGTCAATAGCTGCTTTTGCCATCTCGTCCATCTTTACAAACCACTGTGGTTTGATCATCGGCTCTACGGTTGTACCACAACGGTCATGGGTTCCTACACTGTGACTGTGGGGTACTACTTTTACCAACAGTCCCAGATCTTCCAGATCTTTCACCATAGCTTTTCTTGCTTCATAGCGATCCATGCCTGCATATTTTCCACCCAGATCGTTGATGGTTGCATCATCGTTCAGAATGTTGATTTCTTCCAGATTATGACGTTTTCCTACTTCAAAGTCATTCGGGTCATGTGCCGGTGTGATCTTTACACATCCGGTTCCGAACTCTTTGTCTACATACGCATCGGCGATCACCGGAATCTCACGGTCGGTCAGCGGCAGTTTCAGCATCTTTCCTACCAGATCTTTATATCTGTCATCTTCCGGGTTTACCGCTACTGCGGTATCTCCCAGAAGTGTCTCCGGACGGGTCGTTGCGATCTCTACGAATTTTCCTTCTTCTCCAACTACCGGGTAGTTAATGTGCCAGAAGAATCCGTCCTGATCCTCATGTTCTACCTCCGCGTCAGAGATAGAGGTCTGGCATACCGGACACCAGTTGATGATACGGGATCCTTTGTAGATATATCCTTTGTTGTACAGACGGATAAATACTTCCTGCACCGCTTTGGAACATCCTTCGTCCATCGTGAAACGCTCTCTTTCCCAGTCCGCAGATGCGCCCAGTTTTTTCAGCTGGTTAATAATCTTTCCGCCGTACTCTTCTTTCCATGCCCAGGCATGTTTTAAGAATTCTTCTCTTCCGATCTCGTTTTTGTCGATGCCCTGTTCTTTTAATTTGTTGATAACCTTAACCTCTGTAGCGATTGCCGCATGGTCGGTTCCCGGCTGCCACAGTGCTTCGTATCCCTGCATCCTCTTGAAACGGATCAGGATATCCTGCATAGTCTCATCCAGTGCATGGCCCATATGCAGCTGTCCTGTTACGTTTGGCGGCGGCATAACAATGGTAAATGGTTTCTTCGCTTTGTTTACTTTTGCATGAAAATAGCCGCTGTCCAGCCATTTCTGGTATAAACGGTCTTCGAGTCCTTTCGGATCGTAAGTCTTTGCCAATTCTTTACTCATGGTTGTCTCCTTTGTCTTTTTGAAGATTAGAAACGCCCTCCACTCAGATGTTCTCATCTGTGTGAAGGGCGAATGTCTCGCGTTACCACCTTGCTTATATGAAACAACAAGCGTTCCATACATCTCATTATCCGATAACGGGGATCAGCCGTGAAAGCTTACTGATTTTCTGTCTGAAAACGGTAACTGTTCAGCATCTTCACAGTTACAATCAAAAACGTTCAGTCTTCCGGTTCCAAAGCTACCTTCGATATTGTCTGCCGGGGATCTCTCACAGCCACGAAGTTCCCTCTCTTTGCGGGGTACAATATCTACTCCTCTTTGTCACTACCTTTTTCTCTGTACCTCTTCCTGTTTTTGAAACAGTTTCGGCTGACATTACTATAGTAGGCTTTTTTTCTTTTGTCAAGGTTTTTGTTGATACCAGGATCAAAAGTTCGGAAATCTGACGCAAGCTTGCTTGCACGAAGATTTATGAACTTTGGATCCGCCAAAACATGAGTAAGTAGCCATTTTTCGAAGAAAAATGAGCGGATTACGAATGTTTTTGAGGATTGCGGGAGTACAAAGTACGGAGCAATCCGGTATCAAAGGGGCAAAATGCTTTTTGCCCCAACATCTTTTACCGAATATCGTAAACGCTTCGCAGTTTCAGACCGTCCGCAAGCTGCTCTTTTACCTGGTTCTCCCAGTCTGCAGGATCTTCCACTTTTCTTGATGCTTTGCCAAGAATCTTTACCCTCTTTTCTCCCGCACTCATATCAAAATAGTTGTCCGACAGGATCAGATCTTCGGACGCATTCAGGATCTCCACGCCTTTCGCGTAGGCTTTCGCGCTGACTACGATCTCGTCTCCCTCGATCCGATATGACAGCTGCGGATCCAGATAATGGAAGTACTTCGGATAAGAGAAGATCACGCTGCCCTCAGAGATGCAGGTATCACCCTCCCATGCCTCATAGCTACATACTGGCCGAATACATCCACATCCGGGTATTCTTCTTTATCCAGCCATACACTGGAAAGTGCCGGCACCGTTACTTCTCGCTCCTCTGCTTTCACAACAGATGCATCGGCGTTTCGAAGTGCCCATTTTACCAGAACTTTCTTATCTTCCAGGGTCTCGTTGGTCACATTCAGGCGGATAGATTTTTCATATACAAAATGTTCACGGTTCATATTCGCTTCCGCAGTCATCCAGTTCTGTTCTTCACAGGATACCATCACCGGTGCAAAGAACCGTTTTGCATAATAATGCAGGGCTTTCCATCTTCCCTCATAATCTACCGATGCCCAGGAAGCTACCGGCCAGCAGTCATTTAACTGCCAGTAGATCGCACCCATACATCTGCCCCTGTTTCTTCGGAAATGTTCCACCCCGTACTTGATAGCTTCTGCCTGCAACATCTGGGAAGCATATAATAACGTGGTAAATTCGGTTGGATAGCGGAATGTCTGCTGTAGATAATTCAGGATCTTTCCGTTTGCGCCTGCATTTCTCTGATGTTTTTCCATAACATAAGAGAAAATGTTCCAGTCTGCCGGATCATCGGTAAAAGTTTTGATTGTCTCAAAAGACGGGAAGGACTGGAATCCAAATTCACTTGCATAGCGGAAATAGTAATTCCGGTAATCTGAGAACGGCTTGTTTCCATGCCATACATCCCAGTAATGCACATCACCACGGTTCGGATCTGACGGATCATCGAAGCATCCGCCGGAAGACGGACTTGCAGGCCAGTAGAAGGTTTCCGGATCGTATTTCTTCAGAATCTCCGGAATCACGCGCTCGTACATGAAGAGATAATCGCGCACCTCGCTCGGTTTGGTTACCCACTCGCCCTGTTTTACAAACATTTCCATCTCATTGTTACCACACCACAGTCCCAGGGATGCGTGATGACGTAATCTTTTTACATTATCAATAAATTCTTCCCGGATATTCGCCTCAAAGTCCGGTGTCAAATCATAGACTGCACATGCAAACATAAAGTCCTGCCATACCATCAGTCCCAGTTCATCACACAGATCATAGAACCAGTCTTCCGGATAGTAACCGCCACCCCATACGCGGACTGCGTTAAAGTTGGCTGCCTTACACTGTTCCAACAGTTTTCTTGTAGTTTCCGGTGTCACACGACCCAGGAGATGATCTTCCGGGATATAGTCTGCACCCATGGCAAAGATATCCTTTCCGTTCACCTGATGAGCAAAACTCTCGCCCCACTCATCCGGATGAATATCCATCGTCATCGTGCGAAGACCAATCTTTCTTGTCCATCTGTCCACCGGCTGTCCGTCTTTTGCCAGCGTTACGTTCACTTCATATAATGGCTGTTCGCCCACACCGTTTGGCCACCAGAGCTTCGGCTGTTCGATCACCAGATCCTCCGGGGTATCTTTTGCAATGATCTTTGTACCATCCGGTGCTGTCACAGTTACTTCATAGGTATAGCCATCTGCCTCTTTTCCCACCGGGATCTCTTTTCTGAGATCCTCTTTCGGGTTTCTGCTCACATCAAAATGCAGGGTTACTTTTCCCTCTTCATGTTCCTGACGGATATACACGCTGTCTATTCTGCCTTCGGTCATCGTCAGCAGATATACCGGACGAAAGATTCCCGCATCCGGCAGATGAGCACCCCCAGTCCCATCCGAACATGCAGTGTGCTTTGCGGATATGCACAAAGCCATCCATCGCATCTTCACTTCCGTGTGTCGGCTGCTTTTCGTATGCTTCTTTAATATACTCCAGCGGAGAATGGAAATACACACGCAGGATATTTTCTCCTGCTTTCACCTTTCCTGTTACATCAAACTCCCAGGTTCTGTGCATGTTATATGTATTACCGATTTTTTCTTCATTCAGATAGATATCACAGATCGTATCCAAACCTTCAAAGCGAAGCCACTGTCTCTCGCCTTCCTGTGCTTCGGTTCCCTCAAACACGGTCACATACTCATAATCTTTTTCCATCAGATCCAGTGCTCTATATTCATTGTCCTTCCAGAACGGATCTTCCATCTGTCCGTTTCTTAACAGATCTGTATACACAGTTCCCGGAACCTGCGCCGGATACCACTGTGCATCGCCTGCAGTATGCATCTTCCATACCGTTGCAAACTGCTGTTTTTTCGTTGTAAAACCCTCCATATTATTGCCTCCATTTTTGTTTTCCGTAGCTGTTTTTACAGTTACTTTACTATCTCAGTGTACCATGAAGTTCCAGTGCTTTCAATTGCAAAAGTTATTTTTCTATGCAGCCATATGTTGCAGATTTTTCACATGAAAAGCACAAAAAAAGAAGCCTTTTCAGGCTTCCATTTTCAAGGCTAACCGGATGAAACCATCCTGCTTCTGCACAAGATCCAAGAGGAATCTATATCACTTGGTTGCGGAGGTAAATGATACAGTAGATCTACAGAAACAGGATTCTGTTCATCCTGTCGTTTAATCGTGCATAAATTCAAATAGTCAAGGTCTCGAAACACTACGCTCCTGTTTCGATCATTCCATAAGTTCGTGTTTTTGTAAATATATAAAAAAGATGTCTTTTCCCCGACAGAAAGCTGACATCTCATTTTTACTACAAACAGGATGTAAAACTTTACTCGGAAGTTTTAACCTTACGACATACAAGCAGGTTTCCTGACTTACAGATCAACAGTCGGCCCTCCTTCTCATACCTTGCGGTACAATGGATCCTACCGGACTTTCCTCCCTGATTACAGTGACCGGATCGCTCAGGACTCACACCTGATTCCCTCTCTCACCGACGAACTATGTTCGCAGGTGCACTTGATATGTTACTATGGAATTTATACAAGAAGTATATTAGCACTATGTTAACTTTCTGTCAATACTTTGTTTAAATGACTTATCAAAAAAAGAAGCACTCCTACTTTTTTTGCAGGAATGCTTCCCTTATCACACAAACTGATTTCGATCCACCTCATACACATACTCAATGGACTTCATCTTCTCCACCAGTTCTTCTTTTCCAATACCCTTATCCTCACAAAGAGCATCCAGACTGGAATAATAATCTCTCAGCTGCGTATTTACATAACTGAGCAACATCACCGGATCGTTCGGTATCATCTCAAAACTCCTTTATACAGACTGTACAGAAGCTGTCAACTCACCATCCGTCACATCCAGAACGATTGTATCATCCTGACCGACTTTTCCACCAAGAATCATCTTTGCAGCCAGCGTTTCCACATATTTCTGCAGATAACGTTTCAATGGACGTGCGCCATATACCGGATCATACCCACCTTCGATGATGTGGTTCTTTGCCGCAGCTGTCAGACGGATATGAATCTCCTGATCTGCCAGACGGTTGTTCAGCTCTGCCATTAACAGGTCTACGATACCACCAATATTGTCTTTGGTCAATGGTTTGAACATAATGATCTCATCCAGACGGTTCAGAAACTCCGGTCGGAAATGCCCACGCAGGTCGTTCTGTACCATCTCCGCTGCTTCCGGTTTGATACTTCCATCTTCCCCAATGCCATCCAGCAGATAGGAAGAACCGATGTTGGAAGTCATGATCAGAATCGTATTCTTGAAGTCAACGGTACGTCCCTGAGAATCCGTGATCCGGCCATCATCCAGTACCTGTAACAGTACGTTAAATACATCCGGATGTGCTTTCTCAATCTCATCAAACAGTACTACCGAGTACGGTTTTCTTCTGACAGCTTCCGTCAGCTGACCTCCTTCTTCATAACCTACATATCCCGGAGGTGCTCCGATCAGACGGGATACAGAATATTTCTCCATATACTCGCTCATGTCGATTCGCACCATATTATTCTCATCATCAAACAACGTCTGTGCCAGAGTTTTTGCAAGTTCTGTCTTACCGACACCGGTAGGTCCAAGAAACAGGAATGATCCGATCGGTTTTGTAGGATCTTTGATACCGGCTTTGGAACGGATGATCGCATCGGTCACTTTCGTTACCGCTTCATCCTGTCCGATCACACGTTTATGAAGGACATCTTCAAGACCTAGAATCTTCGTTTTTTCTCCCTCGGTCAGTTTCGCCACCGGGATACCGGTCCAACGGGAAATAATTCTCGCAATTTCTTCATCGGTAACACTCTCATGTACCAGAGAAAGATCCTCATTTTTCACTTTCTCTTCTTCAATCTCCAACTGTTTTTGGAGTTTCGGCAGCTCGCCGTACTGCAGTTCCGCTGCTTTATTCAGATCATACTGCTGCTGTGCCACCTGGATCTGACGATTCAGATCTTCAATCTGTTCACGCAATGTAGAAAGTTTCTCTACAGAATGTTTCTCATTCTCCCACTGTGCTTTCTGTACGGAAAATGCATCTTTATATTCTGCCAGTTCTTTTTGCAGATCTGCCAGACGTTCCTGACTTAGCTTGTCGGTCTCTTTTTTCAGTGCTGCTTCCTCAATCTCCATCTGCATGATCTTACGTTGCTGCTCATCCAGTTCTGCCGGAAGAGAATCCAGTTCGGTCTTGATCAGTGCACAGGCTTCATCTACCAGATCGATAGCCTTATCCGGCAGGAATCGGTCGGAGATATAACGGTTAGAAAGTGTAGCTGCTGCAACGAGGGCACCATCGGTAATCTTTACTCCATGGTATACCTCATACCGCTCTTTCAGTCCACGAAGGATGGATATGGTATCTTCCACAGAAGGTTCATCTACCATTACCGGTTGGAAACGACGTTCCAATGCGGCATCTTTTTCAATGTACTGGCGATACTCATCCAGTGTGGTAGCACCGATACAGTGCAGTTCTCCACGGGCAAGCATCGGTTTTAACATGTTGCCGGCATCCATCGCACCGTCGGTTTTTCCTGCTCCGACGATCAGATGCAGTTCATCGATAAACAGAATGATTTTACCTTCGCTCTTTCTGACTTCTTCCAGAACGGCTTTCAGACGTTCCTCGAATTCACCACGGTATTTTGCACCGGCTACCAGTGCACCCATATCCAGAGCAAAAATCGTTTTATCTTTCAGACCTTCCGGTACATCGCCACGGACGATTCGCTGTGCCAGTCCTTCTACGGCTGCCGTTTTACCTACACCTGGCTCACCGATCAGTACCGGATTGTTTTTTGTCTTTCTGGAAAGAATACGAATCACATTTCGAATCTCGCTGTCACGGCCGATGACCGGATCCAGCTTCTGATTTCTCGCACGCTCTACCAAATCCTGACCGTATTTTTCCAGTGTATCGTAAGTTGCTTCCGGATTATCCGAAGTAACTCTCTGGTTTCCTCTTACAGTGCTCAGCGCCTGTAAAAAGCGTTCTCTTGTGATTCCATATTCCTGGAACAATTTTTTGATACTCGGGCTCGGATAACGGAGCATTGCCAGAAACAGATGTTCTACGGAAACGTATTCATCTCCCATGGCTTTGGCTTCGTCTTCGCCGCTTACCAGTACCTTGTTCAGGTACTGTCCGATATATTGCTGTCCGCCGGATACTTTGACTCTGGCGTTCAGGGCATTCTCCACATTATTCAGAAAATGCTCTTTGTTAATCTCCATCTTTTCGATCATCTTTAAGATCAGACTGTCTTCCTGATGAAGCAGATTGTACAGTAAATGTTCCTGCTCGATCTCCTGGTTACCGAAGTCATATGCGGTCTTTTCCAGGTTTTGAACAGCCTGCAATGATTTTTGCGTAAATTTGCTGATATTCATAAGCGTCCCTCCTTTTGGAACACATTGTTTTCTTTGTTCTAGTTGCAATATAACACATATTTTAGCACTCGTCAAGAGGGAGTGCTAATAATTATTAATTTTTTTCCAGGCGGACGCGAAAGAGGCGGCACCGGTTGGGTGTCTGCAGCGTGGGCAGGGGAACTTTGAGCTAGAGCGTGTCTGAAAAATCATTTCCGCAATCTGCAAGCCCCAGTTTGCGGTATATTTTACCCTCATTCGGTTGCCGTAGCCCGCTACGCCGCCCTCATTCGGATAAAATCTCCCACAAACTGGGACCCGCAGCTCACGAAAAGCCTTTTTCAGACACGCTCTAGCTCAAAGTTCCCCTGCCCACGCTGCAGACACCCAACCGGTGCCGCCTCTTTCGCTGGTATTGGCTGTTTACTTTTAAAACAGACTGTATAATACGTCTTCCATTATTTATATACAAAAAGGGATACCGTATGTTCAGGTACGGTATCCCCAGGTTTGACGGATCTGTGGTAATATTTCGGTCATGGACCAGTGTTTTTTGGTGTTGGCGGGGCTGTTTGGGTCGTTGACGGTAATTGCACCGTTTTCATCGATACCGGTCAGAACGATAAAGTGACCCGTGTAGGTAAAATCACCAGGATACATGGAACAAATCAAAGGTGTGCCGGATTGCAGGGCGGCGAGGATGTTTTCTTGCGTTACCGGGATATTTTCTGCAACGAGACCCAGGTTGCCGGCACCTTCGGTCATCAGGGACCAGGAGGTTCCTTCACCCGGAACGTAATAGCCTTCTTTTTCTGAAAACTGAGCTACGGCCAGGGGATTCCATGTTTCGGAACCGGTCAGACCACAGGTGATCATGGACAGGCAGGTTGGACCACAGCCGGTGACGGCAAGGAAATCGCTGCCGTAGGTTTCATACCCCCAGCGTTCATCCCACTGCAAAAAATACGGTATCTCACTGTTTTCTCTGGCAGCTTCCACTTCGGATGAAATATCTATCGTCTGATAGTGTCTTCGCTTCGGATAATTTTTTACAAAATCTGTAGCCTCCGGATATTTTTCTTCCATGTTAAGAAGACTCTCCGGAATCTGCTCGTGCTGCCGGATCCAGGTTTTCCCTGCCAGCACAACGATGCAGAATGTGGCCAGCAAACCAACGGTCCAGACTATTTTTTTCCGTGTCATATGAACTTTATGACCGCTTTGATTATGTATTTTTTGCTGTTTCCGATGGTTTGCCTGTGATGCCGCTGTCGCTGCAACGGATGTTTCCTGTTTTACCCTGTAATTGTTTACTTCCCGCAACTCACGTTTTCTTCTGGCTTTCCGCGCTCTTTCTCTTCTTATTCTGCGCCTCTTTACCAAAAAGCCGATCAGTTTCATCACAAAATACGCCAATAATGCAATGCCAAAAATAATCAATGCCCCTTCTTCTGTCAGTCCTACTGTACTGTCCAGCCAGATGAGCACTCCGACCACTGCCATCAGATACAGTAACAATTTCAATATTTTCTTTCCCATTCCCCTCTAAACCTCTTTCTGCCCGGATGGCGTTCTTTTCTCTCTTATTATAAAGAACACCACACGGGCAGACAATTACGTTTCTTTTAAGATTTTCTTATTTCTTCGTCCTCTTCTTTCCGATCCACAGAACCAGACAGGAAGAAAAGATTCCGACAAACATGCCTCCCAGCACATCGGTCGGATAATGCACACCCACATACAGGCGTGAAAATGCGATCAGTGATGCCAGGATCACTGCAGGTACACCGTATTTTTTCGGTAGAATCCGGTACAACACCAGCGCACAGGCAAACGATGCACAGGTATGTCCCGACGGGAATGAATAATCCGTCGGTTTGCCGATCAGCGGCACCAGTCCCTCTACCACTTCATAGGGGCGGGGACGTGCTACCAGATTTTTCAGACACACATTGGTGATCAGTGCACCGGCTCCCATCGACAACAGACCATACCAGCCGGCTCTTCCGATTACTGCCCGGGAACAGTTTTCATTTTTTATTGAACATTTTTCTCCGGAGATTTTGGCAAGTACAACCATCAGGATACATAATACGATCCAGAACCATCCACCGTTTCCCAGGGATGTGATTCCTTTCCAGAACCAGTTCATGCCCTCCCAGCGGAAGTGATCCTGTATCCACAAAAGAATGTTTCCATCCATATTTTTTTCACTTTCTGCTTATAATAATGATATGATGTTGGGGTCAAAAGGTATTTTGACCCCTTTGATACCGGATTGTTCCGTACTTCGTACTATCACAATCCTCAATGATATTTTGTCGTTTCAGACTTTGTCCGTATTTGCTCCGTACACATCCGCAATTTCTGCAATCGAGATATAAGCGGAGCGATCATTTTCATGAACCAGTTCTTTCATCTTCCCAACCTGAAAACGGTTTACCACGATGTACACCACTGTCTTCGGGGAATCCGAATAATATCCCTTCGCCTCGGTGATCGTCATCCCACACTCAAAGGCTTCGGAGAGTGCCGCGCAGACCTCATCCGGATGCACCGTGACGATTGTAGCGGCTTTGGATCGATCCAGACCTTCCACAATAAAGTCCACTGTCTTCAGCGCTGCCCCGTAGGTTACGATCGAGTACAGTGGAAGGATCCAGCTGTGAATCACAAATCCGCAGATAATATACAGTACCAGATTATATGCCATCACAAACGTACCCACCGTGATTCCCAGCCGTTTTGCAAAGATGACGGCGAGAACTTCGATGCCGTCCATCGCTCCTCCAAACCGAATCGCCATACCACTTCCGATACCGGAGATCAGCCCGCCAAAAATAGCGCAGAGAAGCAGATCCGATCCGGCAAGTGGTGATACGATACTTACATCCACCGGCAGTACATCTGTGATCAGCCATGCCCCGAAAGAATAGACCACCACCGTGTAAATCGCATAGATGGTAAATACCACACCCTGTTTTCTGAGTCCGTATAAAAACAGAGGAATATTCAATACCATCAAAAAGAAGGACAGTGACAGCCATTCCGGTGTCAGCTGCGACAGCAGGATCGATGTTCCGGAGATTCCGCTGTCATACAGATCCACCGGGGCAATAAACATCGTGACTCCGAAAGCATTCACCATACCTGCAATCGTGAGGAAGAGAAAGTTCTTACATTTCAGCTTTCCAAGTTGTTGTTTCAAAGTCATGCATAAACTCCTTTCATTTTCCGTATGTGCTGTTTCTTCCCATTTTCCTTCGCTTTTCCTTTTTCTTCCCGTTGCCATACCTGATACCGCAGCCAATCTGTTTTCTGCCATTCAGGCAAATCTGTCATCCATTTTTTAGCACAAACTGCTCAATAGCATAAGCAACACCGTCTTCCTCATTCGACTTTGTGATAAACGCTGCCTTTTTCTTCGTCTCTTCATCTGCATTCGCCATCACGACCGGAAGTCCGGCCATCTCAAGCATGTTCCAGTCGTTTGGCGCATCGCCGCATGCCATGATTTCTTCCCTTTTGATACCGAGGATCTTTCCCAGTGCCACCAGCGCGTTCCCTTTTCCAGCCCTGCCGGAAATAATTTCAATATTAAACGGTGTCGCATGGCAGATACTCAGATTCGGAAACATCTGTTGCAGTTCCTTCTCTCTGCAGTCCCGTTCTCTTGTATCGGCAAAGATCAGATGCAACTTTTCCATCCCGATCTTTTCCTCCCGGATCTTCTCTGTCAGGTACTTCCGGCGTGTCCGGGTACTTCGGATGTACCGCTCCATCGCAGGACTCATCGATTCATGTTTCACAAAATGATACGTTTCTTCCTCAACATAAATATTACCGGCAAAATATGTTTCCCAGTTGCATGATTCTCCTGCCCACTGTTTCATCACTTCGATCACCTGCAATGCGACCTCCCATGGAATCAGTTCTTCATATACCGTCTCCCCGGAAGGAATACGGATAATGCGGGCTCCGTTGGAAGTCAGTGCATATTCCACACCGGGAATCTCCAAAAATGCACCCGGAAGTCCGATTTCCGGTCTTCCGGTGGCCGGAAGCACGATGCAGCCCTGACGGATCGCCTCTTTCAGCACACTTCTGGTATGCGTGCTAATCTCTTTATTGTTATTAAATACCGTTCCGTCCAGATCCAGTCCGACCATGCGAATCTTCGGTTTCATATGTTCTGTCTCCTTTTCTCGGTTGCAACCGTTCTGTACCCCGACTGTCTGTTGCATAGTTACTTCCCATTCTCTCCACGCACCAGCCATCCGCATGCACCCAGCCCGGAATACTCCATTAGTATCTCCCAGCCACACACTGCCATCTGCCGGATCTGTGCTGAATCCCAAAGTTCATCCGTAGCGATCCCGTCTTCTCCCTGGAAGGCCAAATGGGCGTCTTGCGGATTATCGTTTTCGCTTTCCTGTAAAAGTTCCTGTAAAAAGTACATCGGTGTAGCGTATCGTTTGCTCAACTCCTCATTTCGATAGGTCAGGAAATCCTTCTCGAGCAGGTATTCCCGCTGTCCCTTTTTATCGGTAAAAGAAACCGCTGCCGGCTGAAAATAGGGCTGCGCGATCCGGAAAATCTCCTGCCGTTTCTTACAGTATGCACCGGTTCGTTCATCTCTCGGTGCCCAGCAGCAGAGCACACCAAGAATCAGATGTGCCGTCTGCTTCTGTTCTTCGGACAGTTCCACCGGCCTTCTTTGCATCCTCTTCCCTGTTTTTCCCGAAACCACTTTCGACTTTTCTTCCTGTAACCCGGCTTCTGTCTGCTCCGCTTCATCGGCTGCACCTTCCGAAGTTTTCGCATCTGCCATAGTTTCCAGATCTTTCCCTGTGGATTCTTCTGTCTCCGCTTTCGTAACAATTTCTATATCTTCAATGCTTATTGCATCTGTCTTAGCCTCTTCCTCCGGTTCTTTCCTCAGCAACAGCCATCCCATACCGGAAATGCTGCCTCTGCCAGTGCAATTTCCCGGTCCAGATTTCTCTCGATCTCACGGATTTTCTTCAGACATCTGCTGTAATCTTCCTGTTTTTTCATGGACAACTGCGGCAGAATCAGCTTTTCCACCTCGGCGGCACGAATCGGACGTTTTCGGTTATCGCCCTCTTTTCTGGCTCCGTAGAGGACTTCACTCATACAGGACTGACTAAGATAAGCATATAAGGCTTCCGGCAGAATCTGCCCCTGATCCGGCACAATACGCAGCACACTACGATCCAGATACAGTGGATCTTCCACCTGATCTACCAGAATCAGCTTTCCATTTCGAAGAAGGATATCTCCCGGGCAGACGCGGTATTTCTCTTCGATCGCCCAGTCTGCACCAGCATTTACCTCCGCTTTTTCTCCTGCATGAAGTCCTGTCAGATAAGTCTTCCGAAAATTTTCCAGACGCACACAGGGGAATTCTCCGTTTGGCTCTTCATTTTTCGGAATACCGGTTCCTACCGGTTCTTTCAGATAATTACGAAGTCTCGCCTTTTCTCCGTATCGCAGCTGAGAGGCAAAGATTCTCTGAAATAATACCTGTTCATACTGTTCCATCCGGCTTCGCATCTCTTCTTTTTTCAACTTGATCTCTTCAAAACGCCGCAGCTTATCCACAATCTCCTGCTGTTTTTCCAGACTGTCCGGCACATAGATTCTGTACTGTCCCAGGGTTTTTCTGCTGATCAGCGCCATTGTGGTCTGATTGGACAGTTTGCGGATCTCTTCCGCATGATACCGGAGTGCATAATATCCGTACAGTGGCAGCACCCGGGTCTCATCAAAGATCAGGGATACGATCTGCTGATTCGTGGCAAGTTCCCGGCCGGCGATTCCTACTTTTCCGACTGTACCGACGATGGAAAATAACACACTGTTTTCCGGTACCAGATTAACCTTTTCTTTTCCCTGTTCGGACAGGTATTCCGCTGTCTCCCGGATATAACCCTGATCCAGATTTTCAATCTTGACCCATGGTGTTCCGGTCTCTGCATAGTATTCCTTCTGCTCCCGCTCCGGCGTTCTTCCGGAGATCAGCCGGGCGAGAGATTCTAGTTTGTACATATTTTTCTTCTTACTCATAGTCCCCCGCCATCTCCATCAGTTCCTGTACTTTCTTCATCGTATCGGTTTCCAGATCTGCCAGTTCTTTCAAAAGCTGTGCCGGGGATTCGGTCACAACCGTCTCCTGCTCTTTCCATGGTTTGTATCTTCCCGCAGACAGATTATTGTCATTTTTGGCGATCGTATCCAGACTTGCAAACCAGCAGGATTTTTCTTCCCAATGTGCCGGAACCGGATTCTCCCACTGATTGTGCGCAGCAGCTTCCTTCAACTGATGCTTCCACTGATCTGCCAGTTCTTTCCGGTTCCCCCATGATGTCAGCATTGCCGGAATGTCATCCACCCCGGTACTTTCCTGGCGACGATCCAGGCTGTATCCGAGATTCTGGATCTCATAGAACCATACCGGCTGCTCTTTATCAATCTCTTCTTCTCTTGTAAAGATCAGAACCGAAGCCTTACTTCCTGTATAGGGTAAAAACGCTCCCGCCGGAAGGGAAATGACTCCCTGGATCTGGTAGTCATTTAACAGATACTGGCGGACTTTCTGCTCTGCATCGTACATAAACAGGGTTCCCTCGTTGACTACCGCGATCACCATTCCCTGCTTTTTCACATGATTCATCAGCATCTGCATGTACTGCAGCTGTGCTTTTCTGGTACTGATCCAGTACCGATCCTGGTCTTCGATCGACAGTTCCCCTACCGGTGGATTGGTCACGATCAAATCGTATTCCTCGTAGGTCGGCACTTCCCCTTCCGGTGTGCGCTCCCCGGTTTTATCGATGCGGTCGGCTTCCAGCGGATCTTCCCGACGGATTCCCTCCATACCGCCGCCATGATAAAACTGCAGCATCCGGGCAATCTGCCACTGACTTTTCTCTTCTTCACATCCGTATAACTGCCACTGTGGATACTGTCTGTGAGCTGCTGCAAGAAAACCGCCGGTTCTTGTCGCCGGATTCCAGACTTTTTCGATATTACGACCATCTGCCAGCCGGATCAGTGCTTCCGTAAGGTTCTCCGGCATCAGAAACAGTCCTGTAGTTCCCCAGGCATACATCTGACGAAGCATCTCTTCAAGCAGAGCGCCGCAGATGTGGCATCCCTTCTTCCCAGTCACAGTGGTCAGCTGTCCAGTCAATGAGTTTACATAATTCTTTCATCCACAGACTGTTTTCTTCCAGTCTTGCAGTTTCCATAAAATGTCCCTGCTCCACCATGGAAGAACAGTACTGTACCTGATACTGCAGCTGCCAGCTGCGCTGACCATCCTCCACTTCTTCCTCTCCCGGTATCCATTCCATTGGGAATCCGGCAAACGGAAAACTCTCCTGCAGGCTGACCCTCTTCTGTGATTCGATAAACAGGCGGACATACATCAGATATCCCAGCTGCTCCACCAGACGCAGCGGCTTTTTTTCCTGTTCCGCTTTCAGTGTTTTTAACAGTTCCTGTATTTTTTCTCTTACTTCTGTTTTGGTTGTGTTTTTTTCCATACTATACTCCTGTTTTCCACATACCGGTTGGAAATCGTGATTTTTTCCACCGTCCACTCCTGGTTTTCCACTCCGTCTTCTATCGTAAGCACTGCCAATGTCAAAGGTGCGCCGAACCGCGGTCTGCCGCAGCTTCCCGGATTCAGCCAGAGTCTTCCGTCGATTTCTTCCACGGTAAACTTATGACTGTGCCCGAAGACAACCACCTGTACACCGTCCAGGTCCCAGGAAACATCTTTTCTGTCATGCACCATGAAAAAGGAAACACCAGCCTGACAAAACCGTTGTGTTTTCGCGATACGCTCCGCCCATCCCCGGTCGTTATTTCCACGTACCAGATAAAAAGGGGCATTTGGTTTCAGATGCATCCAGAGCTGGTCCAGTGTCTGACTGTTATCCACATCTCCGGCATGCAGGACCACATCGCAGGAAGCGATCAGCTCCAGAACCGGTGGATGTACTTTTCCATGAGTGTCTGATATGATCCCGATTTTCATTCCTCCATCCTCCTGTCTCCTATGCGACTGAAAATTTCCTTATTAATCTATGACAACTACTAGCTAGCATATAGATTTTCTACTCCACGCCCACCTTTTTACAGATATCGTTCAGGCAGCAGCGATCACAGTACGGTTTGGTTCTTGCCGTGCAGATTTCTCTTCCATGCATCACCAGACGGTGACAGAAATCGCTTCCCTCTTCCGGTGGAACCAGCTTCCACAGTTCCATCTCTACTTTCTTCGGTTCCTTGATTCCGTCCACCAGACCCATCCTGTTGGTCAGGCGAATGCAGTGGGTGTCGGTCACGATCGCCGGTTTTCCAAAGACATCCCCCATAATGAGGTTCGCACTCTTTCTTCCCACACCCGGAAGTTTTAACAGCGCATTGAAATCATCCGGTACTTTCCCGTCATATTCATCCCGCAGCATCTTCATACAGGCACTGATGTCCCGCGCCTTGCTTTTTCCCAGTCCGCAGGGACGGACAATCGCCTCGATATCTTCCACATCTGCTGCCGCCAGTGCTTCCACACTGGGATATTTTTCAAACAGTCCCTCCACGACCACATTCACCCTGGCATCGGTACACTGCGCTGCCAGCCGCACGCTCACCAGCAGTTTCCACGCCTGGTCATAATCCAGGGTGCACGCCGCATCGGGATATTCTTTCTTCAACCGCTCTATAATCTCCAGGGTTCTCTGTTTTTTGTCATTTTCTCCCTCCTGAAAATTTATCTTTTTGTAACTGCTTCATAGCTTCACTCTTTTCCACTCACCATACAGTTACACCTGTTTTAATCATTTTTCTGCGGATTCCTTCCTATTTTCCCGCTGAATAGTTCTATTTTAACATACTTTGCCCCCTCTGAAATCCCCAGATTCTATTTTTTCTCATCAACTTTCTTTTTAACTGTCAAAATGCGTTTTCCTCTACCATTCTTCTCATTGCTTTTGTTCATCTTATCTCTTTACATTTTGGATTCTCAGGCAGTATAATAAACTGCGCTTGTAATAAAAATCGGATTACCAAACAGTTACAGAAAACATTTATACGGAGAATCAACATGAGTACAAATAAGAAAGCATTATTTTTTGATATCGACGGAACCATCTTAAGTGAAGTCACCGGTAAGATCCCCGAATCTGCCTCTGCTGCCCTGCAAAAAGCCCATGATCTCGGGCATCTTTTATTTATCAACACCGGACGGACCATCTGCTGTCTGCCGCCGATGATCTGTCGGCTGCCGTTCAGCGGTTATCTGTGTGGCTGCGGAAGCTATATTGTATACAACGATGAGGTGCTCACCTCCACGCAGATCCCGAAGGAGCGTCAGGCGGAGATCATCCGTCAGGTAAAAGCGGCAAATGCAGGACTGCTTCTCGAGGGAAAAGAGGACTGCTACCGTTCTTCCCATATTACCCGGTTTGCAAAGCTGGAGGGAACCTGCCGTTATCTCGCCACACTGGGACTGACCAAAGAACACTATATCGAGAGCGGACTTTGCGACTTTGACAAATTCGTCATCTACACCGATGAGCAGACCGATACCGACACCCTGTTCCCTGCACTGGCAAAAGATATGGATCTGATCGACCGGCTGGGCGGTATCTATGAAGTTGTGCCGAAAGGATATTCCAAAGGAACTGCCATTGATTTTATCCTGAAACACTTCGGACTGGGACTGGATGATGCTTATGTCTTCGGTGACAGCAGTAATGACCTTGCCATGTTTACTTATGGTAAACACACCGTGGCTCTGGGGCATCACGACCCTGTGCTCGATCCGTATACGGAGTATGTCACAGATACTGTGGAAAATGACGGACTGATGAAAGCAATGGCTCATTACGGACTGATCTGATTTCCCCCCTTCTGGCTCGTTGCCCTCCCCGTTCACTATTGTGGCAGTCGTCAAGGTCTTGTGCAAGCCCGGACTTTGCCTCATTACCCGCGTATATACCAAAATCCGCCCGACAGATTTTCTCTGTCAGACGGATTTTTGCTTTTATTTATGCATTTTTAATGCTCTTAATCTTATATTTTCTCTGGTATTCCTCGGTGAACGGGTTCTGTTCCTCGCGGTCTTCCACTTCCAGATACGGTCTGTGGTGTCCCACATAACGATATGCCGGACGGATGATCTTACCGGCGTTGACCAGTTCCTCCAGACGGTGTGCGGACCATCCTGCCATACGGGAGATCGCAAAGATCGGGGTGAACAGCTCTCTCGGGATGCCAAGCATCGTGTAAACGAATCCACTGTAAAAATCGACATTTGCACATACCGGTTTGAATAGTTTTCTCTTGTGCATGATCAGTTCACCTGCAATCTCTTCCACTTTCTCATACAGGGCAAATTCTCTGGTCTTTCCTTTTTCTTCTGCTAGGAATTTTGCATAACGTTTCAGGATCACTTCACGCGGATCGCTCAGTGTATATACCGCATGTCCCATACCATAGATCAGGCCTGCATGGTCAAAGACCTTCTTATCCAGAATATCATTCAGATAATCTCTCAGAGATTCTTCATTTTCCCAGTCCGGGCAGTTTTCCATGATATTTTCAAACATGTCCTGAACTTTCAGATTGGCACCACCGTGTTTCGGTCCTTTCAGGGAACCGATAGATGCCGCTACAGCAGAATAGGTATCCGTTCCGGAAGATGTTACCACATGATTGGTAAATGTGGAGTTGTTACCACCACCATGCTCTGCATGAAGAACCAGTGCAATGTCCAGAACTTTTGCTTCCAGTTCGGTAAACTGACCGTCTTCACGAAGCATATACAGGATATTCTCGGAAAAGCTGTACTCTTTCTTCGGGTTTTTGATCAACAGGTTTTCATCCTGACGGAAATGCCGGTAGGAATGATAAGAATATACAGCGATCAGCGGCATTTTTGCAATCAGCTGCATGGACTGGCGCAGGGCATTTTCCACGCTGGTGTTATCCGGATTATCATCGTAGGTGTACAGAGTCAGCACACATCGCTGCATGGCATTCATGATATTTTCGTTGGATGCTTTCATGACAACATCACGGATAAAACGGTTGTTCAGATTCATCATATCCGACAGCAGATCATTAAACATCGCTGACTGTCTTGCGTTCGGGATACGTCCGAACAGCAGTGTATAGATGACTTCCTCGAAGCCTTTTTTCCTTTTCTCCAGGCTCGCCACCATATCCGCTACGTTATATCCCTGGAAAAATAACTGTCCGTCTGCCGGGATCTTTCTTCCGTCTTCATACGTATAACCGACAACGTCCGAGATCTCTGTCAGACCGGTCAGTACACCTTTTCCGCTGGAGTCACGCAAACCTCTTTTTACATCATATTCCTGATACAGGTTCTGATCGATCCGGCCGGATGCCAGACAGTACTGTAACAGTTCGCTAAACTCTCGTTTATGTTCTTCTTCTATGTTCAGAAATTCTTCTGCTCCCATGGGAATTCCTCCTTGTTTCTCTCTATTTTTCCTGCTCTTACAGATTCTCAGCGATTGCTTTGATAAATCCTTCACTGTTTAATACGGTCGGATTTTCCATGGTTGTGATCAGAGCCAGGTCTTTTGTCATCTTTCCTTCTTCGATGGTGCGGATGGTCGCTTCTTCCAGACGATCTGCAAAATCCATCAGTTCTTTGTTGCCATCCAGTTCTCCACGTTTTCTCAGGGCACCGCTCCATGCAAAGATGGTTGCCACGGAGTTTGTGGAGGTCTCTTCCCCTTTCAGGTGTTTGTAGTAGTGACGCTGTACGGTTCCGTGTGCAGCTTCGTATTCGTAGTAGCCGTCCGGAGATACCAGTACAGAGGTCATCATCGCCAGAGAACCGAACGCGGAGGACACCATATCGCTCATTACATCGCCGTCATAGTTTTTACATGCCCAGATGTAGCCGCCTTCTGATTTCATCACACGGGCTACGGCATCATCGATCAGGGTATAGAAATAAGTAATGCCTGCTTCCTCGAATTTTTCTTTGTAGTCCGCATCAAAGATTTCCTGGAAAATATCTTTGAATGTGTGGTCGTATTTTTTGGAAATGGTATCTTTGGTTGCAAACCACAGATCCTGTTTCGTATCCAGTGCATAGTTAAAGCAGCTTCTTGCAAAGCTCTCAATGGAGTTGTCCAGGTTGTGCATGCCCTGTGCCACGCCAGGTCCTTTAAAATCAAAGACCAGTTCTTTTGTCTGGGTTCCGTCTTCTGCGGTATAGACCAGTTCCACTTTTCCAGGTCCCGGAACTTTCATCTCGGTATTTTTATATACATCACCGTATGCATGTCTTGCGATGGTGATTGGTTTTTTCCAGTTCTTTACGCACGGTTCGATGCCTTTTACAACAATCGGAGCACGGAATACGGTTCCGTCGAGGATCGCACGGATGGTTCCATTCGGGCTTTTCCACATTTCTTTCAGATTGTACTCGGTCATACGTGCAGCGTTTGGAGTGATGGTAGCACATTTGACTGCAACACCGTATTTCTTGGTTGCCATGGCTGCATCGATGGTTACCTGATCGTCGGTTTCGTTTCTGTGTTCCAGACCCAGATCGTAGTATTCGGTTTTCAGGTCGATGTAGGGAAGCAGCAGATCATCTTTGATCATCTTCCACAGAATTCTTGTCATCTCGTCTCCGTCCATCTCTACCAGTGGTGTTGTCATCTGAATTTTACTCATTTCTTATCTCCTCCTGTTTATTCTTTTATTTTATTCTGCTTTTTGTCTTTCGAACCGTTTGAGGTTTCTGGTTTTTCTCTTTTACAGATTTTATTGGTATCTTTCAGTGCAGATCCAGGTTTTCGATTACATGCTGAATATGTTCGTTTGCCAGCTGCTCTGCCAGATCTCCATCTCGTTGTCTGATTGCTTCCAGGATCCTTTTATGTTCTTTCACGGATTCCTGCGCACGGTGTTCTGTTTTTACGGAATGGGAGCGCGCCATTTTCACATAATGAAGAAAATCGGTCAGCACGTGTTCGAGCATCCGGCTTCCCGATGCCCGGTACATGATCTCATGAAATCTTCCATCCAGCCGGATCATCTGCTTGCTCTCCGGCTTCTTTACATGAAATTCAGATAAAAGGATTACCTCTTCCAATTCTGCCAGTTCTTCTTCTTTGATTTGTTCTGCCGCTTTTCTCGCCGCCAGACCTTCCAGTCTTGCCCGCATATGATAGATGTCTTCCACATCTTTCCGGGAGATGCCGATTACTTTGGCACCACGGTTGGGTGCGATCTCCACCAGACCTTCCAGATCCAGCTGCCGCAGGGCTTCCCGCACCGGTGTCCGGCTGACTCCCAGTTGTTTCCCCAGGGTTGCTTCTTTCAGTTCTTCACCGGGAGTGTAGTTTCCGGATAAGATGTCGTCCCGGATCCGGTTGAAGATCTGGCCCCCCAGGGATTGTTCCTGATATTCCATAGTTGCCTCCAGATTGATTCTGTGCTTTTGTTCTTTATTTTTGTATTGCATACCTGTATTTCTGTATCTTTGTATGATTGTATACAATTATACAGGATATGTCAACAGGGAATTGAAAGAAATAATTGTTGGAGGGATTTTTCAAGGCGGACGCATCAGGCAGGGATTTGCTCTGCTGGCAGCGTGGGCAGGGGAACTTTGAGCTAGCCGCTAACTCCGGCTATGATTCACGAGGTCAGCTGACCCTCGCGAAAGCCTGCGTAAGCGTCGGATCTCAAAGCTTCCCCTAAGCGCCCACAAAGTGCTGCCTGCAGAG
>ENA-OQCO01000378-OQCO01000378.1-human-gut-metagenome-genome-assembly--contig:-NODE-378-length-24970-cov-1.383207_pt1 | contig 24970 bp, 26 predicted proteins | sample MGYA00242500_ERZ504582 | MGnify/ENA primary metagenome ERZ504582 (study PRJEB26092, sample SAMD00036346) | human gut metagenome | host: Homo sapiens | study: EMG produced TPA metagenomics assembly of...
GGTGGATATTTCATGATCCAGTGGCAATGGCGTAAGTACCGCATCATCCGACAGAACGATTGCATTAGCCCGGCGGGAGAACAGCTCTATCATGTAGGGATAATCCCGGCTCTTCGGATTCGTAAATCGGTAAAACTGCGGATCTCCGGTACTTTTATTCCTATGTTCGTACCCTGCGTCTCTGATATATGACCAAAATCGTTCTCCGAACTGCGGCGTCAGGCTCTCTACGATCAGCACCATATCAATATCTCGCGTCGCCCGAAAATCCATGCCTTCCTCGCTCATGAGCAGGTCGCATGCTGTTCCGCCGATAATTGCATACTGCTCGCTGTACTCGGAAAACCACCGCTTGAAGCTCTCAAATCCGGTTACCATCTTTGTCACCACACCTTTTCCAGTATTTCTTCAATACATTGCTCTACCCGCTCGTCCATATCGTCTGCTAAGCTTGCCGCCAGCGACAGTACATCAACTCCGCCTGTCTGACTGATACGGCGCGGATCATAGCGCCAGAGCTGCAGGGCGCTTTGCTTTTCAGAATCGATCAATTTCTGTGCCGATCCCTTAATTTTACCGCCAACCATACCCCATGTTTCGACCGCCGGCGGATTGAGCATGCTCATTTCCGAAAGCGCACTCAGCCCTGCGGGAAACATATCCCGGGTCACAGCGCTCTTTTCGATGAATACGGTTGTCCGGACAGGCTGGATGAGGTAGGGGACGGCTTTTTGATATAGTCCCTTCGTGTCGAGCTCGGTGCAGAGCATTTTCTGCGCTCCGACGGAGCAGGACTTGTTAAGAAGTCCAAGCGCTACCAATTGATTTGCCGCTCTCGTGATCGTCATTGCGGAAAAGGCAAACCGCTCCGCAAAAGGCGTCATGGGCATAGGCTCGTTCCCATTCAGGATATAGGCAAACAGCAGCATCTGCGCAGACGGCTGCAGCTTCTCTGCGCCCGTCATGAGTCCCTCGCTATCGCAGCGCTCTGTAAGCAGAGCCCCAAGAAAGGGAAGATACACCTGCTTTTCAGGCACGACGAACGCCAGCTTCGCATCAATGAAGGAGTTGCGGCGCTGCCGGGATATGGCCGTTAACTCAAAAACGACCTGTCGCCCACTTGCTGCATGTAGCCTCGCCACATGCTTTTTAAGGGTATTGATCGTATCGAGTTCCCCCACAGGATGAACAATAAGGCACGCTACTCCGCCAACGTCCGCTTGTTCAAATGTATATCTATCGTTCAAAAAAAGCGGCAAGGCTGCCTGCTGCTTCCACTCTGTCCGTATTACCGGGACGCCCAGTGTTTTTGTGATATAGTCCATCTGCTCACCACCAATTTAACTTTCTTTCGGCATTATAACATCACTAAAGTTAAATGTCAACTTTTTAGTTAAATCATTGAGTTCAAAACTCGCTCGGCGGTTTTGCGGAGCTGTACAGAGTTCTGCGTTTTGAGGGTATGGACGGCGTGTGCGGCCGCTCCTCAGGCGCTGTGTGTGGCGAAGTCGTCTCGGTCTGGAGAAAAGGCGCTGCCGCGTGCGGGGGTGTGTAATCAAGAATGCTGACGGGAGTCAATTCCTTGGCCAGCGGGTGGTCAGCATAATCAAACTTTTTCAGTTTCAGGACATTGTGTCCTCGGATGACCACCAGCAGTTCCTCGTTTGGGATGCGCAGCACCTCGTCCGGAGTCAGCAGCCGTCTGCGCCCCTGGCCCTCCGTCTGACGGTATTGGGGTATGACCTGCGCTACGGCAATGGTCTTGCGCACGGTCATGGTGGAGTTGATCTCCACCGACATATCACCGCTCCGCGCGGAGAAGTATTCGGCGCTGACCTCATCGGTACAGCCCAGCATGAGCTGCACGTCCAGGTTACCGACGATCTCCGCCCAGAGATTGTTGGGATACCGGTTCTGGAGCTGACCGAGGCTCTGCACGGCCAGCATCACATAGATCGCACGGCTGCGGATAACGCTGAGCGTACGGGCGAAATCCGAACCGTCCGCTGCGCCGCCGAGCTTGCCCACATTGTTGAACTCATCGAAGATGAGGTTGACCGGGACTTTGCAGCGCAGCTCCGGCGTGCTGTCGGCATAGCGCACCAACTTGATGAATAGAAACGAAAAGAACAGCGAGGACAGAAACGCCATCGTTGCGTCCTGATCGCTGAGTATGACGAAGTAGGCGCATTTGCGCTTGCCCGGCGCCGTGAGATCGATATCGCTGCGGCTGATGATGTCCCGCACAGCCTCGTTCTGTAAGACCTGTAACCGGGTGCCGAGTCCAAGGACGATGCCGGAACGCACCGTGTCGCTGGCCTGCGAGAAAAGATTGAACGGCGCACGGGCGGGGTGATCCAGCGGCAGCTTTTCAAAAAGCGCCGTCAGCTGCCGTTCGCTGTTTTGGGTCAGGAGCTGGTAGGCGGCCGCCAGGTTCTTCGTCTCCGGGCTGCGGCTCCTGTCCAGATCGATATAGAGCACCAGCGCTTTGAGTAAATTGGCCTCGCCGTTGTCCCAGAAATGGTCGCCCTTGCCCTCACTGGTGTTGGAGATGATGACATTGGTCAACACCTGCGCCAGCAGAGTATCGCCGTTCAGGTCTGACATGCAGTTCCATGAGTCGCCGTGCCGGGGGTCTACCAGGTTGAATACTTTTACCTCATACCCGTTCTTGCGGAACAACTCGGCGGTATCGTTATAGAGCTCCGCCTTCGGATCCGTAATGACTGCCGACTCTCCGCGCTTGAGTATGGTGAACAGTGCCGGACGGATCACGCCGCGGGATTTTCGGGTACCGGATGCGCCGAATACGGCGATGTGGCGGTTCAGTCTGGTGTCTTTAGGTAAGCAGACGACGCTGCCGTTTTTTTCGCCCAGGATGATGCCATCGGCCTGCAGTGGAGGCTTGATCTCCAGAATCTCTTTCAATTCCTTGTCCTTCATCCATGATGCGGTGCCGTAGGTTCCGTACTTGCTACGGGTAAATCCGCGTTCATCGTAGTCCTTGGAGCTGAATTTATCGTGGAAACGCACATAGACCGTGATACCGACTCCGGTCAGCAGCAGTATACCGATGCTTTTTAGCCCCGGGATGCTGAAGGCGCTACTCAGACACACGATCGGATTCCAGTCTACGGCGCCGATGGTCGTTTGCCCTGTAAGACCGCCGGAATTCATCCAAAGCTCGTAGTTTATCAGCAATTGGCCAAGCACTCCGCCCAGGTAAAGCAGGGTGATAAGTCCCGGTATGGAGACGGCGATGATGGCTGCTGCTCGTTTTTTATCCAGAATGCATTCCTCCTTTATAGTCCCAGTTCTGCTTCCACTGTGGCAGCGTCGATGGTTTTGAGTGTGATATGCGGGCCAAGGTAGTCTCTTAGAAAAGGCGCTTGATCATCGAAGCAGAGTACCTCGAAGCTCCCTGCGCCGGTCTGCATTGCCTCACGAAAACGGATCAGGCGTGCGATGTCGCCGTCAAGATGCGAGAAAACACAGGTGCCGCCGATACTGGCGTCGTATTCCATGAATCCCCGGTTATATGACCGGACGTCTGGGTCGAACAGCAGCTCAAGCAGTTTTTCTTTCCAGTCTGGGACGGTGAGCAATCTGAGCTGCCGGATGCCGCCGGCATTCATGGGCACAAAATAGATATGCCGATAGATGCCGTCAAACCGAAGTTCCAGTCGCCGGTTTTATCCGACTCCAGCAGTGTGGTCAGCGCCGTATCATAGGACTCGCCCAGCAGGATTGCGGAGTCGATGCTCTGAACCCCGGCATTCATGCGGGCAAGCTCCGTCAGGCTGTGGAGCGCCTTGAACTCTCCCATGCCGTTCCATTTCATTGCAGCGTTCCGCGTGTTGTAAACGGCGTAACAGCCGCCCGGATAGAAGATTGCGCCGACGATGCGTGTGAACATGGTTTTGTTCTGTTCCGCAGGGGTGATCCTCTTGAAGTCCCGCGCCAGGTAGAAGGCAGGCGCGTCCGGTGTTATCCGAAGGATGGCACGGTTTTGCAAGACGGGGAGCAGATAGGCCTTTGTCTCGACACCGGCGGTCAGGTGCATCCCAATCGTCTCGGCAACCCGAAGGTTACGGTCCCGATGCGCCATACCGCCGGGAAATCTATGATTGTAAAACGCGGCCATATAATAGCCGTATGCGTCCGGATGTATCCATTCCAGTATGGGGAGAGCGCCCTTACAGAAACGAATCGCTTTGGCATTCCCGATACCGGTCATCTGCAGCAGCTTTACCCTCATCCGCTCATCGGTATCCGGGTTACGAAGCTCCTGTGTTGTGGAAAGTTTACCCACCAGCGCTCTGAGAGTACGCTCGTTTCCCAGCACGCCAAGCGAACGGACAGGGTATTCGCCGGCGAGCCCAAGCACTGTGATAAGCCGATGCACATGACTTCCCGGCCGAACGGTAATCATTGTTTCAAGCCTCGGAATGCAGGAACTTTCCGACAACATGACTGCTCTCTTTGTCGGAAACCGTCTGCGCAAAAAGCCTGAAAAATATCGGTTTCATCGGTGTTTTCCGGCTGTTAAAAGATATGTCATTGTGGAGGCGGATTTTTGCCCTGTTTTTACACATGTTTTTGACGCTGCTCCGGCACATTTTCATGGAGCATCACCCCCTCGTCCGGGATCAGAGGCTCAAGTACCAGCACTGTGGAAAATCCCGTGCCGGGACCACGTACACCTCCGTGCGCTCCTGCGTGGAGGCCGCGCTGCAGTAGAAATGATCGCAGCACGGCGGCGCGTCATCGGCCAGCACATACATGGCGACGGTATCGGAGACCATATTGACCTCAATATTGTCATGATCCCGGTACCGACGCTCCGGCCTGCCTTTTTCATATACATGGCGGAATATAATGATGCTTTCGGGATATCGAACCGGGGCTTTGCCCTGAAAGAAGTTCCTGAGCGCCGGGTACAGGATGCCCCGAATATAGGAGGCGGAGCCCCTCTCCTTTTTGGGGAGCAGCAGAGGCAGCCGGATGCAGAACCAGCCTTCGATGGTAAAGCCCGCTTCTATTGAAACTGACTCTGCTGCAACCGCATCCACATCCTGCAGCGCCTGCGGATTCCCTGTGTAGGCGGGAAGCGCTCTGGTCAGCAGCGTCAATTTTTCACTTTCCTCGGCCAGCTTCAGTGCCATGGCATACGCCAGCTCCATGCTTTTCCCTCCGGTCAGACAGCGGAGATTTTTTATGGTCATGCCGAGCCGTCGATCCTGCGTCTCTATTTTATCCAGCAGATGAATGAACGAGTTTATCGAGTCCATCGGTTGCAGCCTCCTCTGTGTAAAATGTAATGTCCGGTTCTTCCTGCCCGGCAAAGTTGACGGTTGCAAACAGGCAGGGCGCCTTGGGGAGTATCATCTGGGATGCATGGCGATATTGGGCAGGACAAGATATATTCATCTCGTCATCCTGCGGCTGCAGCAGCTTGCTAAGGTGCTGCTCACCGTCATACAGCACGACGATCTCATAGCCGGTGTTTTCCTTCAGAAAAAAGATTTGGGACGGGTAGACCGCAGGATAATGCGCCATGGGATCCACATAGTCGATAAACCGCAGCAGCACCCATACGGCAAGGATCGTCCGCTGATCCGGCTTGCATAGTCCATCCAAAGCCAGATAGTAGCCACCGGCCACATCCGAGATTTGATGCTCCCTTTTCAGATTGCGAAGAATCTTCTCCGCCGTCTCCGGGGTTTTGTCCCGCAGCAGTCGGATCACCTGTGTTTTGGTCAGTGCGCCGTACTGCGACAGCCATTTGATCACATGGCGCTCATCATCAAGCAGCATGTTGTTCACCTCCTTCTGCGTGTGCGTATTCTTTGCAAAATGCGTATTCTACGCTGAATGCGTTTTCTCCCTCTGCCGTTCTTTGAGGATTGCCTCCAGCTCGGCGCGATCCGTGGTGATCATTTCCTTTTCCAGCTTGGATGCCTTCACCACCACGGGCACTTTGTTGTTGTTGGAGCTGATGAGCGCCTCGCCGCGCTCGAAGCGGGTGATGGCGCGGATCTCCGTGCGGGTGAGCTTCAGCGTTTCCTGTACATAGCGGGCCTCGTCCGGCTCCAGGTTCAGAATGATCTTGTTCTTGGAGTTGTTGATGATCGCCCTGCCGTACTTGCCGTCCTCCAGACCGAAGAAATCCGACAGATCCTGCGTTGCGGAAATGGCCGCTCCGCCGAAGCCGCGGATAACCTTGAATATCTCAAGGCAAAATTCTGCGGCCATGCGGTTGGAGCTGGCGCCGATCAGCTGCCAGATCTCGTCGATAAAGATGGCTTTGCGTTTGGTGCGGTCGGACTTTATCTGATCCCACACATAATCCAGTGCGATGAACATGCCCACCGGAAGCAGCTTGCCCTTCAGCTCCGACAGGTCAAGGACGATGTACTTATTAGAGAGGTCTACATTGGTCTGTCTGTTGAAGCTTTGGGCGCTGCCGGTGACAAAACGGCTGATGATGGCTGCCAGCCGCTGGGTCATGGGATTCTCCTGCAAGTGCTTATGCAGGTCGCCCAAGATGGGCATCTGCTTCATTTTGGGCGGAGCGGAGGACATGTCCACATAAATGGAGTCGTTATCATGGGTGATGCCGAAGTCCGCATAGGTTCGGATCAACGCTTCATCCAGCATCTGTTCCTCTTCATTGCTCATATCGGGGATCAGCAGGCCGAAGAAGGTCATGAGCTGCTGAATTTTTCGAGCCAGCATGGAGCCCATCTCCACATAATCGATCTCGTCAATCAGCTCCATCTCCGGCGACATGGTATGCCGTATCTCCATTACGTTGATGCAGTGGGGAGAGCCGGGTGCGATCTTGATAAACTCGCCGCCGATCTTATTGCAGGCTCTACGGAATTCGTGTCCCTTGATGGGCGCCAGAATGTAGCACTGAATGCCGCGCATCCGCATCCGAAGCGCCAGCAGCTGCATGGTAAAGGTCTTGCCTGCGCCCGATGTGCCCAGCAGGTTCAGGTTGGCATTTTTATTGATCTTTGTGTTGAACAGATCCACGATGCACAGGGAGTTGTTGTATCGGTTGATGCCCAACAGCACGCCATTGTCGTCCGACAGCTCAAAGCTGGTGAAGATATAGCTGGATGCGGCGCCGCTGGTCAGCACATTGCGCTGAGCCTTTTTCTCAAGCTTGGGCGAGATTTTCAGGAACGGCATCACCGACTGCAGTGCGGCCTCCTGCTGAAAGCTGCACTCGCTGGTGTACATATCCATGGATTTGAGCATATCCACCATCTGCTGCTTGCGCCAAAGCAATTCCTCGTAGGTTTTGGCCGATACGGTGATGAAAACGCTCATGTAAAAGAGGTCCTCGTTGTAGTTGGCGATGCCATTCTTGATAAAATAGCCCGCCTGTATGGAATTGGTCAGCTCCTCATAATCGGTGCTGGTATCCTGCATGCTCTTGAGCTTGGTGCGGTTGAGCCTGATCCGCTGGGCGACCTTATCTATGGTGCGGCTGCGGTTCTCACGGCGGAGATGGACGTCGATATCCACTCCTTCTCCGGCGTTGATGAGCGAAGACATCCAGCCGGCCCGGACGCGGCTTGGATACCCGCCTGCCTTGATGTAGAGGAAGGAATAGTACAGCCCGTCCATAACGACATAGTTATAATGGCATCAGGTCGATGCCGCGGGGTGCCAGAAAGTTGGCCATGCGGATAGGCGGCACCGGGTCCATGCCGATGATTTTCTTCTTTGCCGCCATGGTGTCCACCACGATACGATCTACACGGGAGGAAAACGGTTCGTCCGTGCAGGAGCGCCGATTGTAAAACATGTATAGGATTTCGGCAGTCGCTTCATCCGGGTCTTTGGACTGCACGATGCTGTTGCCGCATTGCATGAAATACGCCCGCGCTGTCTGCTCGGCGGTCTGGAGCATGCCATAGATTTTTGCATAGTCGTCGCTTTCGTTGCGGCCTACCGCCTCATACTGGAAAATCAGAAAGAAGCGCCTCGTCAGCGCTTCCCGATTTCCCACATCCTTGATGAGTCCGATATAATCTTCGCCAAGCTCCTTACATTGCGGATTCTCCTCGTGTTCCAATTCCTCGCAGATCATGGATATGTGCTTATCTGAGTCTGCGCGGCGTGTAATGGACTTGAACTGCAGCCGCATGGGGGATATCTTCAGCCAGCTGGCAAAGCTGGAGATGATGTTGAACTGCTCCTCATCGGATCGCAGCGTGAAATTGATCGGCTCGATCTCAAGGATTTTTATGTAGCGGTCGTCCGTCGTTTCAATGATTCCGTTTTTCAGGTCGCGGATGGGCAAATAATCCTGTACAAACTCAAGCTTTTCTTTTCTGCGGTTTCTTTTTCCTTTTGCTTTGGCCATAGCGGTATCCGATCCTCCTGAAGTGTAATTTCCTGCGATGTGTCCAGAAATGGATGATATGGCCGATGTACTGAAACAGCGACCCGCCATCCACGCCCATTGCAGATACCACCGCCAGCGGCAGCAGCGTGACCGTCATGACCACGATGCGGATGGTGCCGGGCATGGGGATCAGGATCAGCTCAGGATAGCCTAAAGCCAGCACCAGAATCACCGTTTCAATTGCGTTCCGGGTATCGATCATCCCTCCCAGCAGTTTGCCGCTGTCCGTATAGTTTGCGGGGATTGCGTACACATTGTTGTATTCTCTTTCGTCCAAGTTTTTCACCTGCCTAATCTGTAAATTGTTGCGGTTGTGGTATACCGTCCCATCCGCAGCGCCTGCTGATGGTCCGGCACATAGATATCCACGCGATGGATATTGTTCTCTATGCCCGAGCCGCCCCGATCTTCCACAGTGTACATGGTACCGTTTATCATGATTTGCGTGCCGAAGGGATAATGGCTGGACATAGCGACCATGCCGACCGCTGCCTGCTTGCCGCTGGCGGTAAGCCCCTGCGCATTGCTGCCGCAGCACTTTGCGCAGGCGCAGTAATGCGTCACCTCTGCCTCCAGCGTATAAAGCGCCTCGCCGGTCGGGGAATTTACCACCGGCGCATCGTAATCCACGATGCTGAGGCGGCGATAGGAAAGCCTTCCTTCATAGCTTGGCGTATTCAGGATAACGCCGATGCCGCCGGAGGAATGCACCCACATACGAGTCCCTTCCGCATCATATCCGGCAAAAATAAGCACATGGCCCCCAGCCGTCATCATCCGCAAGGAATCCCAGATCACCCGGCAGCAGCTCCGCTGCGGAGATGCCGTAGGTGTTCGGGTACTGTCCGTTGCAGCCGGCGCCGATCTCAACGCCTACTGCCGTATTGAATACCCATGTGGTGAATCCGCTGCAATCAAGACCAAAGGGCCGAATCGTGCCGGTCGTCGGAGAACCGGCTGACGTCACCAGCCGCGGCGTGTTCCAAGCATCGTTCCAGCCGGGTGCCGACTTGCCGCCCCAGAAATATGGGACCTTGCCCACCAGCGACAATGCCGTTGTGAGGATATGCTTCCGCATGGGACTGCAGCTCTGCGCGTTGACAAAGGCGATCAGCTCCGCATCGGTCAAGGGAACCATCTGCCCATTGCCTAATGTCCCATACAGCGTCATTTTCAAGGCGTTAGCCATCTTCTGAATGGCCTCGCCATAGGTTATTTTGAATTGGTCATAGGTGGCGGAGGGATCGATCCCGAAGGCTCGGATGATGACGCTGTTATCAAATGGCTGTATGGTGCATTCCACATACTTTACGACCTCCGTTTCCGGAGTGAGCGTCTCGTTGCCGCCCTGCTCATAATAGGTTTCGCTTCGTGTGCCGGTGATTCTGCCCCCGCTGTATATGGGAACGGAAACTGCCACAGGCGTATAGGCTGCCACATTGACCGGCTCCGATGTTGTTATCGTTTCGTCCGGCTCATAGTAGGTGCGACGGGCTGTGGTATAACGGTACTGCGGAACGCCATTGATGGTTCCCGTCTGCGTCTTTGATGTGACAACCGTCACGGTAACGGGTCTGTATGTAGCATAGGTAAAGGGGACGATTTGCTCCGATTCCTTCTCTACGAAAGATACCGGAAACATACTGTCGGCAACGCTGCGAAGCTTTGCCAGCATATCCTCCTTGCCGGTATTGCGTTGTTGAAGCGATGCGGAGTAGGCCGCAAGGATATAGCTTACATCGTACCCGGCGGAACCCTGTGCGTAATTGATAAGTGCATCCATAGACAGATCGTAGTCGTATCCGCCGTCCTCAATGATCTGCTCGACTTTTGCGAGGGCTGCGTCATACCCTTCCTCCACAACTGCGGAAATATCTGCGGCAAGGTCGTTATAGGATTCCAGCAGCGTTGTGGGGTTTTCCATGTCCACCATCGACCCATCCAGCCCAAACACGCTGTTTGTGACAACGCTGGGCAGTGAAACGATCAAGACGATAATGACAAGGAAAAACAGACAGATGCAGACAAGTATCTTAAACAGTGTATGACGCATGGCCCATGCCGCCGATAAAATTGCGCCCCACGGTCCGCCCGCGGCGGTTCCTGCGGCTATCTCGGCAACCGCCTTGCCGCCCTCCACGCCTGCCTGCACCGTCGCGGCTGCTGCATTGGCACCGGCTTCAGCGCCTTTCACGGCGGCTTGCTTCGCCGTCTCTTTTCCTGCTTCCTTTGCGGCTTTGGCCATCTGCTTGGCAGCTTCGCCGTAATTATCGCTGCCGTCGCCTATCTGCCGTTTATCCGGCTCAGCCATTTTCTTTTACACCTCCCCGGTGAGTATCCGAAGCCACGCGTGGCGGCTGGTTTCTTTATTCGCAGGCAGGCAAAACAGCCGGAGGGATGTCATCCGCTCCGGCTGTTGCCCGCTGCATTTATTTCCTGCGTTTCGGCGCCTTTATGCCGCTGTCCGGACGCTTTTCTGGCTCCTTAAAGCGGCTGGGCGTGTTCTTGTATCGAACCGACTCCACGGACACCGTGCGGACGTTTTCACCGTCGTAGACGGGCTTTCCGTCCTCGAACACCGGCTTGCGTTCCACAGCGGGGTCTCCATGGATGGCGATCCACTGCTGCCCTCTGACGTCTTCATACACCTGATAATCTCCGCGCGGTGCGGCGAATCTGGCGGTGTCGTAAAAAGCCGTCCCGGAGCCATCGGCATGGCGGACCTCGAAGTGTCCGTCCTCCCGATGCGTGCCGTCCACATGTGCCACCTGCTGCTCAAAGCCGGGCATGAAGTTGCGGAAGGCCGCCTGGTTATATGTGCCTGCGGCCTCTCCCTGTTCAAAGGCAGGCGCTTCCGCGTGCTGCTGCATAGCGTACCAGTCTACGCCGTTTGCCGCCTGCATGACAGTGTGCGGTGCGTCAGGCTCATTGTAATACGCGCTGTTGTACCACAAGCTGTTTCCGCTCTCGCTGCTGGCTTCCATGATGCCGTCGCCCGTGTTGCGAAGGACTGTACCTTCAGCAGCGCCGGGGAAGGCTGCCGCAACCTGTTCGGATTCGGCGGGGCTGCCGGTAAACCCGGGCGCATCGTAGAAGGCGTTTCGGCCCTCGCCGCTGGCCATCTGATACCAGGTGCTGCCGTCAGAGGCAGTTACAACGGAGTGCGGAGCGGCGGGTTTTTCAAACTGCGCCGTATTGAACATCTCCACACTGCTGACCTTGCCGTCTGTGCCGGTCGCCGTCGTGCTGATGTGTCCGCCGCTGATCTGGGTTCCCTTGAGTGTATGGCCCGCAAGCTGAGGCATGTAGTTGCCAAGGCTGCGGTCGGCGATATCGCCGGCAATAGTGCCGGCTGCTTCTGCGGGACGCGCTGCTACGGAGGATATGGATTCTCCCGTAAGCATCGCACCGTTTCTGGCAGCAACACCGCCAAAAACGCGCCCGACAAAGCCGACGCCGCCGCCCATGCCCATGCGCGTGCCGCCATCAACGACGGCGTCACGGACATAGCTGTTACCCTTGAATCTGCTGGCGAAGCCGGATGCAAAGCCGCTGGCCGCGGCGCCGGTTCCGGTTGCAGTCGAACCGCCCCCGCCGAACACGCTGCCTGCGCTCTTTGCGCTGTGTCCCACGCCGCTGATCACCCTTGCGGCCATCAGCAGTTCCATGCCCATGCTGGAACCGGTCTGCGCCACATTAAGCCCCATGGCGGCCATATAGCTGTCGAATTTCTGTGCGGTCTTTAGGAATGCCAGGCGCAGAACAGCCATAGAAAGATAGATCCCTGCCCTGTACTCAGCGCGCCGCCGTTTCCGATATACTGGCCTACCGAGGAGTTAAAGCCCCGGATAAACCACACGTTCATGACCAGCAGGAGAAGCTGCGAGCCCACCATCCTGCACCAGCTTTTAAAGACCTGATTGGTCGCCTTGGAGCCGCCCATACAGAATGCCAGCGGGGAGGTATAGCACAGCACACCGACCACGATATACCGTTCGACCGCCTCCAGCAGCAGCTTGAAGTAATTCCATCCGAGCGCGATCAGCAGGATCAGAACCAGTATGGGCCCGACAACCGTCACGGTTGAAACGATTGTCAGCAGTCCGTTGCTCAGTACCTGCTCCACACCGGCAAAGGTGAATTCCTCCGCCGTCATGCTTACATCCATCAGTGCCGTATACGGTGCTCTGGCAATATCGAGCGCCAGCATGAAAATTGGTTTTGCGTATCCGATCAGTAGCGCGAAAATCGCGCCACGCACAACTAATTGCCATGGGTTTTCGGCTTCGGTAATGGGTCCTCCGAACGCACGGAACAGCTGCCAGACCACAATGAGAAAAAGGACTGCCCAGGCTGTGTACTGCATGACGTCAAAGGCCTTGGTGATGAAGGGGAAATACTCCTCCATGGTCACCATGTCTGTTCCCAACGCATTGAGAAAGAGGCCGGAAACCGCGTCCATGATCTGCGAGGCAATGCTGGAGATCCAGGTCACGATCCCTTCAAAAATCCAGTCTAAGATAGTCGTTCACCTCCCGTCTGATCCCGAACTGTTGATCATTAGCCTGTGTACTGCCCGCCGGCGATCAACGGCTGCAGGTATGCTACGATAAAGCCGAGTGTGTTAAGAATAATCCAGGTCACAACGACGCGCTTGAGCCAGCTGGTGGCCTCGTCCACTGCGCGCTGGTTCCGGCTGACCATCCGCACCAACAACGCAATGGCCGCCACGGTCACGGCGACAATGGTACTGATCCCGACCAGCTGTCCGTAGATATCCCGCATGATCGTGGAAAAGCGATCCCAGATCGTTTCAGCCATTACGGGCTGGACGGAGAGGATTATTGCCGACGCGGCGCCCACTAACGACCAGTAGGTATTTCTGAGCCGATGCTTACCTGATACAAGTTGCTTTGACATGCTTTTACCTCCTGTTTTCAATTCGGCACATAAAAAGGCACCGCTCTCTGAGGCTGAACTGCCTCGCAGAAACGGTGCCTTTATGGTGTGCTCCTACTATCGGACGCTAACAGTATAGCATGTTTGCATTTACATGTCATCGGCGCGAACCGTGCCATTTTCTCCGCCTTTTTCTGTGCCATCCACTATGCCAGATCAGGCGCACTTACCAGTTTTCCAAAATAGAAAGAACCTCCAGCCAGGAATCCACCTCGCCGGCAGGGGCAGACCATAGGCGCAGGGCGATGATATTGATTGCCTGCGTGCGGAGCCGGTAATAGTGCCGGGCAGAGATGTCCAGACGGTACAGAAGCTCCTCGTGCATCAGCTTGTCCGGCCCGAGAAAGGTCATGTAGATGATGTCGTACATCTTGTTCCCGTTGACCGGTTTGGATTTCAATATGCTGACCGCATCGTTGAGCCGGTCAACCAGCAGGCGGGAGCGGCGTACACTCTCCATCCGGCCTTCCAGCTTTCGATTGTTCATCCCAAGTTCCAGGTCGATCCGATCCAGCAGCGTATCCAGATCCTTCAGCGGGCGATCCAGCTCCTCTGCTACGCTGGACGGGAAGCATTCCAGCGTCCAGAGAATGGTTCGGTAGTGCTGCAGCAGGAGAAGCGTGTTATGATACATGCTTTTCTTTTTCTCCTTTTTGGCTTGGCGGACTCTGTCATCATCGATAGACGAATCTCCCAGAATGCCGCGCTTTGTTAGAAGCTCAATAAATGCGGCAGATTGCTGCGACAGCTTGGTTTCCTGCTGTTCATAAAGCGCCTTTCCGGCACTGCTTTCGATTTTGCTCATGTCGATTCTCCTTTTCGGTTTCGTGAGTGCAAGAAAAAATCCGCGTAAGCACATGGCCCGCGGATGTGGTTCGCATCTATGCGGCGTAGTCTACTACTTACACCTCTGCAGTCATAGATACAGTTCTGACAATTCCAACACAGAGAAGTATACGCGCGTATTATAGGGGACAAAAGTGCAACGCGATTTTTTGATACCTGTTCGGCATAATCAGTGGTTCTCATGATAATGATCCTGCGGCTATACCAAAGGATCATCTTGTTCAGGCGTGCATTGTCCGAGCCTCCAATATGCGCATTTCCGGCGCAAATACGCATTTTCTCAATAATGCGTTCAATTTCTGCGCCGGTGGGCAGCGAAGCCTCTGTATCCAGCGGATACAGTCTATTGAAAATGAGGCAGCCGTAGGATCCCGGCAGACGGTGCAGAGCGAAGGCATCCCCATTCTTCTGAAAAAATCTCCACACCTTTGTCTTTTCCCAGCCCCAGCGTCGTCCCAAGGCTTCCAATGTCAAAGCGGCGCCAAGTCTCCCGAATTGAACGGCAGGCGCCAGATAAGAAAACGCATTGCCGGGCTCCTGCCAAACCGTGTGGCACCAGAGGTCCAGCCATGCATCTGATTCGCCGAATGTATAATGCCGATCCGCAAGGCGCTGCGTGATGTTGCGGGGGAGGCAGAGAAAGCCATAGCCGTCTGTTGCGTAGACTGCTCCACTCATGCATTCGGCGCCGGAGCATTTTACGACCCAATCGGTGACGACATATTCCAGCTTCTTTGTTTTCTCGTCAAGCGTGTAACGGATATACCCGAACCGGCTGAGTGTATTCATGATTTCCAGAGCCTCCGTGCGGCTTTTGACGCCCAGAATGCTCTTTAAGCCGACCACGCCGCCGGACCACATTCCCGGCATTACATCGTTTGTGTATCCGCAGTATTTAGCCTGACCCTTGCGAAATGCCGCCCGCGAGGCCAGCTTCGCCCAATAACCCATGATTCCCTTGCCGACCGGCAAATGAGTCCTGGGCAGCTTAACCCATTGGTATCTGAACAGGCATTTCGGCATGACGGGTTCCTCCTTTCTGCGACTGGATATAAAAACAAGGCAGCCCCTTTAATCAAGAGACTGCCCTTGCAGTATGTGGTTACTATATTCTTACTTGAAGTCCGGGTAACGATTCCTTCTGCACACCTACGAGATACCAGTCGTTTCCGTACTCAATGCGAGTGGGTATCCATTCGTCATTTATCAAGACCTCCATTGTAGTTCCGCAGTGCAGGCCGCCATAGATTTCCTTGTTCTCAAAATGGATATCCATACGTTCTGTTTGCCTCTCAAAGTATAATACTCCCTGTTGCATGGTACTTCCTCCCGTGTTATAAAAGTATCGGAAAATAAAATGAGCCAGACGGATCAGCTACATCCATCTGGCTCTGTGGCAGGCTGAAATCATGCGGGATAATAGCCGCTTCAAGTACCTCCTTCCCAGCATATTTTGTCGGATTCAGTCCTGATACTCACCGATTGCGGTTTTCTCTGACTATCCCAATTATACAGCGAACTTCGGCCTTGAATTCAATTGCAGGCGAGACGACCGCGTTGGCAAAGCCCGTGATCGGCACGAGTGTTCCCGCGCCCGCGATCTTCGCCAGATCGTCATAGACGCTCAGGGCCGTCAGGACAGCGCTCAAAAACACGAGGCTGACCGAGGTGGCCGCCGCCGCGTCCTGCTCAGAAAGCTCCAGCGCGTTGTAGCCGTTCAGAATCAGCTGGCCGACCACGCAGATCAGGCCGCCGATGAGAAAGCTGTTCAGCAGATCCTTTCCCAGCGGCGATTTTTTAGCCAGCCGCGCCACATAGCGGTTATATTCCTTCGGGGTCATGTTCATACTGCTCCGCTCCCTTGCTTTTTTATCTAGTATCCGCAGGTCAGCCTCTGTTCATGCACAAACTTTGTGCTTGCCGCATATGCTAACGGCTGAAAGCAAAAAGGAGGCGGTATAATGCAGGAATACGGAACCGTGACCGCGCAGATCGTGACATCCGCCGCGCAGATCCCCATTCCGGGCGCGACGCTCACCATCACGCAGGAGCTGCCGGACGGCAGGCAGGAGCTGCTGGCCGTGCGCATGACAAATTATGACGGCTTTACCGAACCCTTTGACGTTCCCACGCCCCCGGCGTCCGACAGCCAGACGCGGCAGACCGCCGAGATGCCCTATGCCCTTGTCGACCTGCGCGGAGAGCGTGCGGGCTATGACCGCGTGTTCATCCACAACGCGCAGATCTTCCCCGGTATCCAGACGCTACAGCAGATCGTGCTTATCCCGACGCCGACGCTGCCGGACAGCTACGCGCAGACGCAGGAATTCGACATCCCATCGCAGGCGCAGGATCTGTAAAGGAGGGAGCTTTTTGGCGACGATCGCCCCGTACATCCCCCGAAAGCATCACCGTTCATCTCGGTTCGCCGGATTCGAACGCGGAAAATGTTACCGTGTCGTTTTCCGACTATGTGAAAAACGTCCTGTCCAGCGAGGTCTACCCGACGTGGGAGCCTGCCGCGCTGCGGGCCAACGCGCTGGCGATCATCTCGTTCGCGCTCAATCGGATCTACACCGAGTATTACCGCAGCCGGGGGTATTCCTTCGATATCACGTCCTCGACGGCCATTGACCAGAAATTTATCAATGGCCGCAACATCTATGAAAATATCTCCGAGCTGGTCGACGAGCTGTTCACGGATTATCTGCGGAAGCAGGGCTTTGTCGAGCCGCTGGCGGCAAAATTCTGCAACGGCGTGACGGTCACGTGTTCGGGCCTGAGCCAGTGGGGGTCGCAGTATCTGGCGCAGGACGGCGCAAACTCCATCGACATTCTGCGCACCTATTACGGGGAGGACGTGGAGTTTGTGACGAACGCGCCCGTGCAGAATTTGCAGGAGTCCTACCCCGGCAGCCCCGTGCGGCGGGGCGATATCGGCGTGAACGTGTCGTTTTGCAGGTCGCGCTCAACCGCATTTCGCAGAACTACCCCGCCATTCCCAAGGTTCCTGTCGACGCCATCTTCGGCGAGGCGACGGAAAACGCCGTGCGCGCGTTCCAGTCCATTTTTTCTCTGACAGTCGACGGCATTGTGGGCCGCGCGACGTGGTACACAATCGTGATGCTCTATACGGCGGTTCTGAAGCTGGGCGAGCTGCAATCGCTGGGGCAGACGTTCTACGGCTATTCGTGGGAATACCCCGAGCAGATCCTGCCCGGCGAACAGGGCGCGAAGGTGACGCACCTGCAATATATGCTGTCCGTTGTTTCCCAGTTCAATTCCGCCGTGCAGGAGCCGCCGGTCAGCGGTGTGTTTGGCGACACAACCACGCAGGCCGTCACAACGTTCCAGCGTGCCTACGGCCTGCCGGAAACCGGCACAGTCGACCGCGCGACGTGGGACAGCATCTATTCGCAGTTTGCGGGCATCGAGACGACCGTTTTCGGAAACGAAGCGCTCTTCCCGTTCACGCGTCCGCCGATGGCTGTGACGGAGGCTGATTTGCAGGAGCAGCTGATCGCCGCAGCGGCGGCCTTCCCGGAGCTGGACGCGCCGAAAAAGACCAGGAAGCTGGACGCCCAGACGAAAAAAAGTCTCGCGGTCTTCCAGCGTCTGACCGGAAGCGCCCCGACCGGCACACCGGACGCGCAGAGCGCGTCCGATCTGGCGGGGATGCAGTTTTTATTGCAGCACGCGCAGTCCACGCGCTTCGTGCAGTTTCCGGGGATAACGCTCAAGTCGGGTATGCAGGACAGGGAGGTGCGCATCGTATGAACACACCCGCCAACTACGTCGGTCAGCCATCCGGAGCCTTCAAACAATGCTCCGCACCATCGCACACGCGGATGAGACGCTGTTGAAGATTGTACCGGACGGTATTTATGGCCCAAACACCGTGCAGGCCGTCCGGGAATTCCAGCGGCAGAACGCTCTGCCCGTCACCGGTGAAACGGACAACGCGACGTGGAACAAACTCGTCGCGGTCTATACCGTCCAAAGCCCGTCCGTCCTGCCCGCCGCGCCGGTCACGGTCCGCTGGACGCCGAACCGCACGCTTGCCGCAGGCAGCCGGAACTCGCACCTGTTTTTGATCCAATCCATGCTTCAGGCGCTTGCGCGCTTTTACGTCAACGCCCCGGTGCTGACCGTGACCGGGGTTCACGACGCGCCGTCCGTTGCAGCAGTCAAGTGGCTTCAAAAGCTGGCCGCGCTCCCGCAGACCGGCGAGATCGACCAGACGACATGGGCCTATCTGAGCGGCCTTTATACCCTCGCCTCCGGGAATGGCGACGGCGCTGATCTCCATAGCGGTTCATAGTATGCCGTAACATTAGCGTCAGCTGCCAGGCGCACATATGCGCTTGCAGCTGACGCTAAAGCTTTTTCGTGCATTGCAAAAAGCTGCGGACGCTCAGGCAAGCCTGCTGCCTCCCAGTGAGCGAAAAATGCGCAGTTTGCCTGCGGTGATCAGCAGGACCGGCAGAACATAGGCGATGTACTGCGCCGTGCCGCCGTAGGCGATGAGAAGATTATAGATCGCATGGAGGGTGATGGCCGCGCCCAAAAGGCCGCAGGTTCCGGCGATTTTCAGCCACGTCCGCTGCCACGCATACGTCAGCCCTCCGCCGACGATCAGGCCGCAGAGCACGTGCATGGCCCCCGTCCCGAAGCCCCGGAAAAAGATAAAGGAAAAACGGCCGGCTCCGTTCTGGATCAGATAGCACACATTTTCAAAGGTGGCGAAGGAAAGCGCCGCTGTGATCGCGGCGGGCTTGATCCGCTCCGCCTCCGGCTCGAATACCAGCAGGTAAAACACCAGCGGCAGCAGCTTCATCACCTCCTCCACCACCGGGGCGATCTCCACGGTGGCGGCAAGCGCGTCCGCCTGATACACCGCCGCAAGGAAGGTATTGATGTAGGCCGAGAGCAGACACACCCCCATCCCGGCAACGCCGAACAGGAAGAAGCGCAGCCGCCGCCTGCCCATGCACAAGGCAGCGACCAGCAGCGGCGAGGCCATGCAGATGAAAATGTTTTCAATGCAGGTCATGTGCACACCGCCTTTCTCGTAGCGGGCAGCAGGCCCAGAATGGCGAGCGTCAGCAGAATATCGCACCAGAAGGCCGGGCTTGCCAGCGAATCGTTCTGCCAGAAGCAGCCGGCCGTCCAAAGGAGATATTCAGACGCAGCAAAGCACAGCACGGCGGTATGAAAGTGCCGCATATCCCGCGCCGCACCGGTCTGACGACGCGCATAAGCGAGGCCCCGTATGGAGCAGAAGGAGAGCGCGATCATCATGCCGCACCAGATCAGGTTGGAGAGGATATCCCCATAGGTGCAGTAAAACACCATCAGCGGCACGCCGACCAGCGGCGCCAGCCATACCACCCGGCAGCGAAGGCACGTTCGTCCGGGCCAGAGAGCGTTGCCTGCAAAATGCGCAGGAAGATCATGCTGGCCACCCAGCCGAATTCCGACACATAAAACACACGCGGCGTCGCGCCAAACAGCAGCAGATACAGCGTCCAGTAAAGCGCGCCCAGCGCGAAGCAGCCGTAGAAGCAGAACAGCAGAAAATACTTCTGCGCTCTGCTTTTCCAATACGCAAAGCCGGCAAGGCACGCCCCAGCGAACGTGACCAGTAATTGCAGCAGATTTTCAATCAGCTCCATGCTGTCCCTCGTCTTTCTCGTCCCGCTCCATCTGCTGCAGACGGAAGCACAGGATGGTCATGCACACACCCAAAAGGAAAGCCAGAAGTCCGACGATAATATACCCCAACGCGTCGCCGCCGCCATACATACTGGCCGCCGTCTCAAAGCCGGTGCAGCTGTCGGGTTGAAGCTGCGCGGTCATGCCGGGCATGGCGATCGAGACGCCAGCGAGCAGCGCAAGGCACGCCGCCGCAGCTGCTGCCATAACGAGCCTGCCGCGCCGGAGCCGTTTCTTCCGCTTTTCTGCGGCAATTCGCCGTTTCACCTCCGCGCACCGTTCCTCATAGCTCCGCATTTGTGATCCCCTCCCGTTCCAGCAGCCTGCGCAGGCTTTTCTTTCCGCGATATACCATGTTTGTGATCTGCTTCACCGTTTTGCCCATGACCTGCGCGGCCTGTGCGTAGCTCATGCCCTCAAAATAGGTGAGATAGAGGGCCTCGCGGTAGTCCGGGTTCATTTCGTCCATGCAGACGTGCAGGATGCGGCTGCGCTCCTTCGTCCGGACGACCTCCTCCGCCAGAAGCCTGCCGTCCGGCTCGTCCGCCAGCTCATCGAGGCTGAACAGGCGCTTCCGCCTGCTTTTGCAGCGCAGCGCCATGTGGCGCGCCGCCTTATACAGATACGCCTTAAAGCCTCCATCCCGGATCCTTGGCTTCTTTGTGAAAAGATAGGCGAAAACGTCGAGCATCAGCTCCTCCGCCTCATGGACATCGTGCAGATAGCCGTCAATGTACATCGTCAGAGGGTCGCCGTATTGTTTCATCAGAGCCTCCAGCCCTGTGTCGTCGCCGGACAGATACTGCCGATACAATGCCTCGTCGCCGGACATCCTGCGCCCTCCTCTGCTTTCCATTTATCTGCCATACAGTATATACGAATCCGCGAAGAAACTCAAGGCGGCAGATGAAATGCTCCTGTATTGCCGAAAACAGCGGGAGCAATCACAGACATCCATGATTGCTCCCGCTGAAGCATTGCGTCAGTCTTCAGGGAGTCTATTCTGCCGCCCGCCCTTTGGAAGGCTCAGCGGATGTTCTTGTACATCGGGCCGTAGGCGGCGCAGGCGCGGTAGTCCTGGCCCTCCTTGTCCATGCCGAACGCGTTCCACGCTGCCGGACGGAAGATATCCTGCTCCGGAACATTGTGCATACAAACGGGGATGCGCAGCATCGAGCAGAGCGTGATGAGATCCGCGCCGACGTGACCATAGGAGATCGCGCCGTGGTTGGCGCCCCAGTTCTGCATGACGGAGTAGGCGTTTTCAAACGGGCTGCCGGCCTTGCCGTCGCAGCGCGGGGTGAACCAGGTGCACGGCCACGTGGGGTTCGTGCGCTCCATGAGCGTGTCGGTGACTTCCTCGGGCAGCTTGACCGTCCAGCCCTCGGCGATCTGCAGCACGGGGCCGAGGCCCTTGACGAGGTTCAGGCGGATCATGGTCGCGGGCATTTCCGCGCGGGTGACAAAGTGGCTGGAGAAGCCGCCGCCGCGGAAGTTGTCGAAGCCGGCCTCGCACCAGACGGTCGCGTCGGTCATCTTCTTGATGTCCTCGTCCGTGACCTCCCACCATTTCTTCATGACGGCATTGCCGCTTTCATCGGTGCACTCGCCGCAGGCGTCGAGGCAGGCTGCGCCGGAATTCAGCAGATGGATAATGCCGCCGTTCTCCTTCGCCTTGCCTTCGAGATCGTAGCCGGTAACGCGCTTCGTCGCCTCAGGCGACCAGTAGGTACGCACGTCGGCGAAGATCTGCGCGCGGTTCGTCAACAGCTCCATGAACAGCATGCCAAGGCCGTTGAGCACGTCGTTTTCCGTTGCGAAGACCATCGGCTCCTTCGGGCCTTCGAAGTCGAAAGACGAGTTGAGGACAGCCTCAGGATAATCGCAGTTGGGCCAATGGTCCGTCCACTGTCTCTGGCCCTGGAAGCCGGCAGCGATGGCGTTATGGCCGACGGATTCTTCAATGAAGCCTGCGGGCAGGTTCTTGTTGCCCTGGATCAGATCCTTGATGATGCAGTACATCTTGATCGTGAATTCCCACTGCTTCTCTTTTTCTTCCTTTGTAAACTTGATGCGGCGCTTTTCGCCGAGGAAGTCGACGTATTCGGGGTTGTCGTCGCGGCCTTCCTTGCAGTGCTCCTTCGTCCAGGCCAGTGCCTTTTCATACGCCTCATGGTCGTAGATGCCCTCCTCCATGCGGCGGAGGATCTCGACTTCGTCAACGGACTCGACGCGCAGACCCAGATATTCCTCCATGAACTGCTGGTCGATGATGGAGCCGCCGATGCCCATGCACATGGAACCGATCTGGAGGTAGCTCTTGCCGCGCATCGTGGCGGCAGCGACGGCCGCGCGACCGAAGCGCAGGAGCTTTTCCTTCACATCGTCGGGGATCTCCGTGACCTGGTCGCGGTCCTGCACCTCATGGCCGTAGATGCCGAAGGCGGGCAGGCCCTTCTGGGCGTGGGTCGCCAGAACAGAGGCCAGATACACAGCGCCCGGCCGCTCGGTGCCGTTGAAGCCCCAGACGCCCTTGATGGTCATGGGGTCCATATCCATCGTCTCGGAGCCGTAGCACCAGCAGGGGGTAACGGACAGGGTGATGGCGACGCCCTCGCGCTTGAATTTCTCGGCGCAGGCAGCGGATTCCGGCACGCGGCCGATGGAGGTGTCAGCCATGACGACCTTCACAGGCTCGCCGTTGGAATAGTACAGATTTTCCTCAAACAGCTTCTTCGCGGCCTCGGCCATGGCCATGACCTGATCTTCCAGACTCTCGCGCAGCTGCATCGGGCCGCGGCGGCCATCAATGATGGGGCGGATGCCGATCACGGGGTATTCGCCGATATAACGATTCTTAGCCATACAACAAACTCCTTTACGCTTATAGAATGTCATTTCATACGCCCTTCCGGGCGGGACTTACAGGTTGGAAAGCTTCGCCTTGAGGCGCAGCAGCTTTGCGGGCGACGCGTCGCCCGTGAGCCGCGCCAGCAGCAGCTCTGCCGCGCGCAGTCCCATTTCATCCATGGGCTGCTCGACAATTTCAAGCTTGGGCGAAACGATGGAGCACAGGTCGACGTTGTCATAGCCGATGAAATCCACCTCGTCCGGCAGGGCCACGCCGCGCTCATGCGCAGCCATGATCGCGCCGAGCGTCATGTCGTAGTTGGTGACGAATACAGCGGTCGGCGGCTGCGGCATATTGAGAAAGGCGCTGAACAGACGCGAGCCGGATTCGAGATCGTAGTTCCCGGCGGCAATGAGCGCCTCATCGACCGGCAGACGGTAATCCGCCAGCACGCGGCGGTAGCCCACGGTGCGCTCCCGCGCGGTGGAAATGGTCTGCGGGCCTGCGATAAGGCCGATGCGGCGGTGTCCGCGGCCGATCAGATGCTCAACGGCCATATAGACCGCGTTCAGATTGTCGACCACGACGGTATCATACTGCGCATTTTCCAGCGACCGGTCGATCAGCACGACAGGGATCGTGCCGACGCGGACGCGAAGCTCTTCGGCGGTCGCGTGCTCCGGGACGTAGACGATGCCGTCGACGTGATAGCGCGCAAGAAACGCAAGCTTGCCGAGCTCCTGCTCCCGGTCAAAATCATAGCTGCATACGAAGCATTCATAGCCGCTGCGCCGCAAAATCAGCTCCAGCGACGCGACCACGCGGCCAAAAAAGGGACTTGAGATCGTCGGCAGCAGCACACCGACTGTCATGGAGCGATTGGCCTTGAGGCTGCGGGCAAACACGTTGACGGAAAAGCCCAGCTCCGCGACCGCCGCGTCGATCGCAAGGCGGTTCTCCTCGCGGACGTTGCCGCCGTTGAGATATTTGGAAATGGTGGACAGCGAAAGCCCGGTCCGGCGGGCGACGTCCTTGATCGTTGACATTGGCTGCTCCTGTTTGCACATAACGTTTCGCTTTTTCTTCATTGTACTCTATCCATGCTTTCCGCGTCAAGAAGCAGTTCGCTCAAATTTTCCCGCTGTTTTTGTGGAAAACGCGCAAGCCGCCGCAAGATAGTCCGCTTCTCCCCTGCCACATTTCCCCCCGTTCTATCACGAAACGTTTTGTCTTTCGGCTTTCACAATTTGCGCCGCTCCGGTATCCGGCCGTCAGGGCTAGGATCACCAGCTCATTGTCTTGGATCAGGCAGATCAAACGACAATCCTCCATCCGATAGCGCCATTGTCCGCTGCGTATAACGGTCCATTCGCTTAAATTCTTTTTCAAAATGCTCCGTTGTCTCAACTGTATATCGGTCAGAAAATAGCATACATTTTATCAACCTGTCAAGGCAGCATGGTGCCAACAATAGGGCAATATAGTGACAACAATAGGACTGCCTGCGGCATGATTCTCAATCGGTAAAAACCAGGCATTTTCACTCTATTCAACACGATTTCAGAAATCAGCATACATGTTTTTCATCTATTGCAGTGTGGACTATTCGTATCAAAAAATCGTTGGGTTTTCCGGATTTCCCCTGTGAAATCCGGACCGTCTATGTTGACGAAGCTCTTTGACTCCCGGCCACTTTTCTTCGCGGCCGGGTATCGTTCTTTCGTTCTCCAGCGCTCCTGCATCTTGGGCATGACGTTTCCGATAATCCGCGCAGCCTCCTGCTGTATTCGACTAGTCGAGTGCGTGTAAACGTTCAGCGTAGATTCCGCGCTGCTATGCTGATATGCTTTCACGCTCCATCTCCCTAGTGTATTTTGGGCTTTTCCGTATCAACACAATGGCACATACACTCGGAATGTCTATCCAGCAACACCAACAAAAAAGCCTGCTCAAATTCTACGTTTTGCCGAGAGCAAAAAAAGAGCCGCTTTCCCGAAAAATTCTCGGAAAAGCGGTTCAAAACGCCGTGGGTAAAGGTACAGGTCCATCGAATTTGCCTGACACGGCAGTTGGCATCTTTTTGTCACGCTTGAAAAAATGGGCGCAAAAAAGCCCGGAAGTCGTTGAAACTTCTAGGCTTTTCGCAGCGGCATCTTTTTTGGTGCAGCTTGATG
>ENA-OQCO01000379-OQCO01000379.1-human-gut-metagenome-genome-assembly--contig:-NODE-379-length-24962-cov-1.388484_pt1 | contig 24962 bp, 34 predicted proteins | sample MGYA00242500_ERZ504582 | MGnify/ENA primary metagenome ERZ504582 (study PRJEB26092, sample SAMD00036346) | human gut metagenome | host: Homo sapiens | study: EMG produced TPA metagenomics assembly of...
CTGTATTATCGTCTTGCGGTTGTGAATATTCAGACGGTACCCTTAAGAGCGTGCCCGCATGGTATAATCCTTCATGCGACGAATTATCTTGATCAGCTGAATCAGCAGTATAAGACAGAGGTCAGTCTGAGTGATGCTGCAAAGAGGTGTCTGAAGGCACACAGCTGGCCGGGCAATGTAAGAGAGCTGCAGAATGTCATTTCCAGTGCTTATGCAACCTGTGAGAACAATATGATCACCATGGATAACCTGCCGAAAGTTATTACAGACAACCACAAAGAAGAATGGATCATGTCAGATACTGAAGAGATGACATTGAAGGAAAAGATGAATCATTTGGAAAAAATTCTGTTGGAGGAAGCACTTCACAAAAACAAAAATATGACAGCAGCAGCGGCTGCGCTGGGAATAGAGCGCAGCCTGCTATATAAAAAATTAAAAAAACAAGGTATCAGGACATGTCTGCATATAATAAACGGTCTGCCGGGAGAATCGGAGAACATGATGCTTAAAACCGCCGAAGAGCTTGCCGTTTTAAACCCGGACGCCGTTAAAATACAGCTTCTGCACATATTAAAGGACACGCCTTTAGAAAAAATGTATTTAAACGGCGATATAAAAGTTATGTCTAAAAGCGAATATATCTCAACGGTCATAAGCCAGCTTGAACTTCTTCCTGCGGAAACAGTTGTAGAGGGCATTACAGGAGACGGAGATAAAAAATATCTTATAGCTCCGCTCTGGAGCAGGGATAAAATTTCCGTCATAGGTGGCATAGACAAGGAAATGGTCCGCAGAAATACCTTTCAAGGAAAAAAGTATAATATAAACCCTTGATTTTTTTTTCTTGTTATGATATAATAATAAACGTTAGTGAATTATCAATAGCACTACTGTCTAAGGTAACTGATGGGCTGCTGTGTTAATCATAATTGGTTAAACGAAAGAGGTGACAATCATGAAAGAGGGAATCCATCCTAAGTTTGAAAAAACTACTATTACCTGCCATTGCGGAAATGTTATAGAAACACGTTCCACCAAGCAGGATATCAAGGTTGAAATCTGCTCTAAGTGCCATCCGTTCTATACAGGCAAACAGAAGCTTGTTGACACAGGCGGACGCGTTGACAGATTTAAAAAGCGTTTCAATATGGACAAGTAATAAAATCGGACGGCCTTAAGTCGTCCTTTTTTTATATAAAATTCAATGGAGTTTCAAATGAAATATATAACTGTGAAATCACCTGCCGAAAGCTCGTATATTGAAAAGAGGTCTGAATTTATCGGTCACATATCACCGGCGGAAACTAATGAAGACGCAATAAATTTCATTAATCATATAAAAGAGAACAACAGAAAAGCAAGACATAACGTTTATGCTATATCCTTCGCGACGGAAACATCTCAAGATATTCTGACGACGGAGAACCTCAGGGAACAGCGGGAATACCTGTTTTGGAAGTTTTGCGCAAAAACAATCTGACAGACGTATGCTGCGTTGTAACAAGATATTTCGGAGGAATTCTTCTTGGCGGCGGAGGTCTGGTCAGAGCGTATTCCCACAGTACAGCTCTTGCAATAGAAGCGGCCGAAGTATTGAAAATGTATAAGTGCTCAGAACTGATACTTTCCCTATCCTATGATCTCTACGGAAAAATTACGTATATTTTTCTGATTACGAAGTCAAACAAATTAAATTCGGATTTTTCAGACGGCGTTAAAATTACGGCAAGAGTAAAGTCCGAGCTTGAAAAACCTTTCTGCAATAAACTGACTGACATAACCTTCGGTAAAATAAAAATTAATAAAACTGCTGAAATCTATGACGATTTCCCAAAATAGCTTACAAATATCAGGTAAATAATATTACTTATATTGTCGAAATTTGCGAAAACAGTGCGGATATTTTGTCGAATTATATGCTATAATGTACTCATGATTACAAAGGAGGTAATTATGAAAATGTTATATGAAATTATAAAAACAGCCAAAAGCTCCGATAATTTAATTTGCTATTTTCTTTATAAGCAAAATATTGATTCGGAAAATATTTCCGCCGATTCATACGGAGTTTGCGCCGCCGATTTATTCGAAATTTTTTCAGTAAACGATGTTTTAACAGATCATGAAAAGGCTCAGGTATTGTTGTCGGAAATAGCTGAAAACTCTGTTTCCGTCAATCGTCTGGAGGATTTTATTACCGATTACATTGATAAGATGTAAAAAATCAACTGCGCTCTCATAATAGATATGAGAACGCAGTTTTATTAATTTGATTTTCTTGATTTAATAACCTTAAGACGTGAAAATTCTTCTCGTTCCTTTTCCTCCAGACTATCCGTTATATATTTAACCATGCTATCATATCTCGGAATAAGTACGTTCTGTAGAGCGTTTGCTCGTCTCTGAGCCTTTTTATTGCAATAGCGAGACGATAAATACTGTTTTCCACCTCTGCAAGCAGAACGGTTATATCCTTTACCTTTGAAAATGAAACATACGCCTGGTCAAGCTGCGAATTAGTTGAATAAAATCCGTAAGGCACTTCGGTTTTTGTACGTTTCAGCGTAAGCTTCGGTATATCAACTCCCATAACGCTTCTGTAAGAAACGGATATACCGTTTTCCACAGGTATGCTCCTTGCTATATTTTCAATAACGCCAAGAGTTATATTGGCTCCCTGCAAAGCCGCATAAGCCTCCTTATACGTATCCTCAATAGAATCCCGGAGAGACTTTGCCTTGTCCATGAGCGTCATCATTTCTCTGATAAGAATATTGCGTTTTCTATCCATAAGCTCGTATCCGAGATTACAAAGGGCAAGCGTTTTTTTTGCTTTTATTAAATTTCCTTTAGTAGGAAAAACCTGTTCTGCCATGAATAAACACCTCTGTATTCCAATAATGCAAAACGAATAAATGCATATATATATTAAAAACTAAAAAAATACATTTACACGCCTCTTCAGCAAAAAATTAACACAGCTCAACCGCTGTTTCAGGCTTATAATGCTCCTTCAAAAGCTGATCGTCAACTCTATCCAGTTCACTTTTGGGTAAGAGCGAAAGAAGTCTCCAGCCTAAATCAAGAGTTTCCTCGATAGTACGCTCCTCATTGAAGCCCTGAGTAAGAAAGTACTTTTCAAAGGCATCTCCGAACCTAATATATTTTCTGTCGGTATCCGAAAGCTCTTCCTCTCCTATAACGGAAGCAAGCGACCTTGCGTCCTGCACCTTTGCATAAGCGGCAAAAAGCTGGTTAGCAGCGACCGAATGATCTTCTCTTGTATATCCCTCCCCGATACCGTCTTTCATAAGCCTTGAAAGCGAAGGGAGAACTGAAACAGAAGGGTAAATACCTGTTTGATCAAGACTTCGGTCAAGAACAATCTGCCCTTCAGTTATATAGCCCGTAAGATCCGGAATAGGGTGAGTTATATCATCGTTAGGCATAGTAAGAATCGGAATCTGCGTTACACTTCCCGAGGATCCCTCTATAACGCCCGCACGTTCATAAAGGGAAGCAAGATCAGAATAAAGGTAACCAGGATAACCCTTCCTTCCGGGTATCTCACCCTTTGACGAGGAAAATTCCCGAAGAGCCTCGCAGTAAGAGGTCATATCAGTAAGAATCACCAATATATGCATATTTTTCTCAAATGCAAGATATTCGGCGGCAGTCAAAGCACATCTTGGCGTCAGTATTCTTTCAATTATAGGATCGTTCGCAAGATTCATAAACATAACAACCTTTTGCTGAACTCCGTTTTCAGCAAAGGATTTTTTAAAATAATCAGCAACGTCATTTTTACACCCATTGCTCCGAATACTACGGCAAAATCCTGTCCGCTTTCATCGGCAATTTTAGCCTGTTTAACGATCTGTACCGCAAGCTTATTATGAGACATGCCAGATCCTGAAAATATTGGAAGCTTTTGCCCTCTGATAAGCGTCATAAGACAGTCTATAGACGATATACCTGTTCTTATATAATTTCTCGGATACGTTCTTGAAACGGGGTTAAGCGGCTTTCCGTTTATATCCTGAAATTTTTCCGGATAAATATCCCCCAATCCGTCTATAGGCCTTCCTGATCCGCTGAACGTTCTTCCAAGCATTTCCTCAGATAATGCAAGCTCCATAGGCCTGCCTGTAAATCTTGTTTTCGTATTTGTAAGTGAAAGTCCTTTTGTACCTTCAAAAACCTGTAAAACAGCTTTATCTCCGTAAATTTGTACTACCCTGCCCAGTCTTTCAGTCCCGTCGCTCAAACGCAGTTCCGCAACCTCTTCAAAGCCTATGTCCTTTACGTGATCAAGAACAATAAGCGGACCGTCAATCTTTTTCAGACCAATATACTGTATATTCATACGGCTCCGCCTTCCTTTGCATTCCTTATAAGCTCTGTAAATACGTCCGCTATTTCCGTATTATATTCACCGAACATTTCCGGCTTATCATTAGGAATATCATATTTAACCTTTATGACCTTTTCAAACAATCCGGTAGCCATAATATCATTCATCGAAATCTGTTCCTTTAGAGCCGACTGAGCTTTGTGATAAAGAAAAAGTATGGTTTCCATCATAAGAAGCTGTTTGGAAAGCGGAACATAAGTATCGTCCTTATGATACGCATTCTGCTGCAAAAATCCGACTCTGATAACTCTTGCAAGCTCTATTATAAGCTTTTGTTCGTCAGGCAAAACGTCAGCTCCTATAAGCTTAACAATTTCCATAAGCTGATTTTCCTCAACTAAAATATTTGAAATCTCCTGGCGGTATTCCATAAACCTTTCTCCCGCCTCTTTTTCATAAAACGGCGTAAGATCGTCCACATATTCGCTGTAGCTTGTAGTCCAATTTATAGCCGGATAATGTCTCGCATAGGCAAGGGATTTATCCAGCGCCAGAAGCACCTTACAAAACGCTTGGTGTTTTGAGTCACAGGTTCGGAAAAATCAGATCCCTGAGGTGAAACAGCGCCTATAATTGTAACAGAACCTTCCTTTCCGCAAAGGGTTTCAGTATAACCGGCTCTTTCATAAAATTCCGCCAGCCTTGACGGAAGATAAGCGGGAAAGCCCTCCTCGGCAGGCATTTCCTCAAGACGTCCGGAAATCTCACGCAGAGCCTCCGCCCATCTTGACGTTGAGTCCGCCATAATGGCAATATGATACCCCATGTCCCTGTAATATTCCGCAAGCGTAATACCGGTATAAATAGAGGCCTCTCTCGCGGCCACAGGCATATTTGACGTGTTAGCAATCAGCACCGTTCTGTCTGTCAGCGGACGATTCGTTTTCGGATCGATAAGTCCTGAAAATTCTTCAAGCACCTGAGTCATTTCGTTTCCGCGCTCTCCGCAGCCTATATACACGATAATATCGGCGTCGCACCATTTTGCAAGCTGATGCTGTGTCATTGTTTTACCGGTGCCGAATCCGCCGGGTATAGCCGCAGTTCCGCCCTTTGATATCGGCAAAACGGTATCTATTATCCTTTGCCCCGTTATAAGCGGACGAGAAATCATAAGTCTTTCAGAGACAGGTCTCGGCTGCCGTATGGGCCATTTCTGGCATAATGTCAGTTCATGGATATTTCCGTCTGAATCCTTTATTCTGCATATTATATCGTTTACTCTGTATCTGCCGTTTTCAGCCGTCCAGACAACCTTTCCGGAAAGGAGCGGAGAAAGCATACAGTAATGCCTTATCAAGGGAGTTTCGGGACAAGAGGCGTAAATCATTCCGCCGCTTATCATATCGCCCCTTTTAGCTTCAATAGTAACGTCGTAAAATCTATTTGTATCAATTGGCGAAACGTCTGCGCCTTCATTTATGAACGCTCCCGAAAGCCTTTTTTATTTCCATAAGCGGCCGCTCTATGCCGTCAAATATGTTTGAAATAATACCCGGTCCCAATACAGCGCACATCGGAGCTCCGGTTGTATAAACGGGTTCTCCGATTTTCATACCCGTAGTAACCTCATAAACCTGTATAGTAGTAAATCATCATCTATACTAATGACCTCTCCTATAAGCCGCTTATTTCCTACATAAACCATTTCGAGCATGGAGAATTCATTAGTATTCCTAACCTTTACAACCGGTCCGTTAATGGAATATATTTTATTCAAATCAGTTTCTCCTCTTTTCAGCCTTCATATTTGAAGCTATACTTGCTGCTGAAACTTTTTTTCTGATCCTCAAGAGAACCGTCTAAGGTTTTATCTATTATAAAGCCTTGAACAGAATCGGTAATTGAAAGTCCGCCTAATTTTATACCTTGGTCTATCCTTACTTCGCGTCCGGAGACTTTCCTTAAATTTTCTGCATATCTCTGATCATTTTGAGATAAAAATATAACCGCGTCCTCAGAAAGCTCCTCTGCAGAAACAAGTCTTATAAGATATTCTTCATATTTATCCGATTCAGTAAAAAGCATAAGCTCCCTTTCTACATCATCAAATATAGCTTTTGAAAGCTCTTCCCTGTGACGCAGAGCGTCCATTCTGCATTTTTGTTCCGCCAATGCAAGCATTCTGCGGTATTTCGATTCAATCTCCCTTACGGATTTCTGGATTCTGTTAAACGCCTCCTCAAGCGCTTTATCCTCAGCTCTTTTAAGACGTTTTTCACTCTGATCCTTTGCCGCTTCAACAATTTTGTTTATATGTTCCCCGACCTCCATATTAACCGATCTGGTAAACTTATCCAGCTTATGTGCCTGCATATCGTCCATTTTTCCAACCTCCGTAAGTTACATTTTCAAACCGATAGCGTCGCTTACATATCTGTTTATTGCGTCGGTTATCTGAGAAGTTGCGTGTCGGTCCGGTATCTCAACAATAAGAGGAGATTTTCTGTTAAGCTTTATATCGTAAACAAGTTCGCTGCATAGCCTAACCAGCTTTTCAGTCATAAGTATTACGGCAATCTCTTTATCAACCAATGCTTTTTCGAGCTCTCTCTTTACCTCGTCAGGCTCGTGTACCACAACACCGTCTATGCCTGCCAGACGCATCCCCATCTGAGTGTCAATATTATCGCTGATCAAATAAAACTTCATATTTTATCACTCGCTTTTAAAGCTTATTCAATATCATAAACGAAATAAGAAAGCCATATAAAGCTACGCCTTCTCCAAGCGCTACAAAAATAAGCGCCTTTGAAAACGACTTAGGTTCCTCCGCAACGGCTCCTATTGCAGCAGGAGCGGCAGCGCCTACAGCTATTCCGCATCCTATTGAGCCCAGACCAACAGACAGAGAAGCAGCAAGATATCCGAGTCCCGCTCCGCTAAAGGCTGATTTTATTGTTTCTGAAGCTTCAGCGCTGACAAGTCCTCCGATTGGAAATATTGCCGCCAATGCAAGTACTGCAAAAAAAGAACATAAATTAACTATAAATGCGGTTTTAGCCGCGCCGTTGCTTTTTTTCTTTTTCAACGCATAAACAACCGGCAGAATAAGCAAAACGACCGCAAATAAAGGCAATAGCATTAATTCCAGAATATTCATAAAAAATAACTCCTTATTATTCTATATTTGTATCATAATTAATTTTAAGAGGCTCAAAGGGATGACCGTTTCCTTCGTAAAATCTTGAGAAAATTTCATAAAATTCAAGCCTTAAAACCTGAATTCCGACAATAAGACCTTCCATTCCCATAACAAAAAGATTACCTATAATAATAACGACAGGCGACGCGCCGGTTGATACCATTTCCGATAATATCATTACCACCGACATCATTCCTGCATGTGAAAATACAAATCCTCCTATTCTCACAAATGAAAGGGTATTGGTAGCGTATCCCAGCATAAATTCGAAAACCTCAAAAAAATTGGAAGCAAGGAAATCGCCTAAGCCGCTTTCAAGCTTGAACCTTTCCCCTTTGACAAGACAGCCGAGAGGCTCTCTGAAAAACATAACGATAACCGGTATAATAATAAGAACAATTACATAAGGAGCAGTAAAAATATTTCCCCTGCCCGTAAGCATAAATCCAAGACCAACAAGCACAGCCCCGAAAAAAACAAATCCCGCAATTCCGTTGTTTCCAAATACCGCATTGACATAATCCCTGTGCTTAAAGCCTATAAATATATTAATAATTATTGAAACAAATATAATTGCGACTCCTATTAAAATCGCGCCTATTAAAACTCCCATGGTATTTTCCATTATTTCCAAGGGCTTATGCTCAAATCCAAGCTTTTTATATAAAGGATTCAGGGCATTTTCAAAGCCGAATACCGAACCGTAAATAAGTCCGAAAAAGGCGCTTGACAAGCCTATTCTTTGTAAAATCGCACCGAGTCTGTTTCCGCTTTTTTTATAAATTATCAATCCCAAAAAGGATAATAAAAGTCCTTGCCCTAAATCTCCGAACATTATACCGAAAAGAAGAGTATATGTCACCGCCACAAGCATAGTAGGGTTAAACCCATTATATGAAGGAAGCCCGTACATTTCAACGAACATGGAAAACGGTCCGGAAAATTTTGTTGTTTTTAAGCTTTACCGGCGGCTTCAAAAGACTGTCCGCACCTGCATTTTTGGTTATCACAGAAACCCTGTCCATAGATTCAAAATGCTTTTTAAAGCTTAAAAGTCCGGCTTTAGGCACAAAGCCAACCATATAAAACTTATCTTTATAAACCGAAACATATTTACGCATTTCAAAAATATCGTAATGATATTTTAAAAAGCTGAAAATTCCGTTCAGCAAATCGCCGTTTTCATCAATAAGACTATCACGCTTTTTATTAAGCTCAGAAAGTCTTATTTCAAGATCATTCAAATTACTCCTTAATATTTCCTCCTCCTTTCGGGAGTATCCTTTAAAAATTCAGGCACCTTTATAATTTCAAAATAAAGCGTCTTAAAAATATTATCAGCTTCAGCAATACTATCAACAGGAGCAAAATAGAATCCCCACTGATAGCTGCCGTCGTCATCGTACGGTATAAAAATAAAGTTTCTGTCATCGTAATAGGATAGCTTAGCGGCGCTGTCGCATGGCAGCCTTCCAAATCTGACATTTATATGAGTACATTCAAAAAGCCTTCGAAAATCTATTTTCATTCCCCTTAAATGCTTTAATTGAGTAAGCGCCTGTTTTCTTTGCGATATATCATCGCTGCAAGTATTTATTTCATCAGACAATCTGTGAAACTCAGTTTCAAGGTCGGAAACAGTTTTCTCAAGTTCCTCTCCGGTCATTATTGAAACGCTGTTCCAATCGGCCCTTTCCCAGATAAAGCCGCTACCGGTTTCAATCGAAATTACCCGCTTCAAAAGAGCTTTATACGGATTTTCACCGTCAGGACGGTTGAATCCCTCCTCTCCGGAGGATTCCTTAACGGCGTCTGCTATATGAAAGCAACCGCTTTCAACGCATTTTTCCATAGTTCTGTCAAGATCCTTCATAAGTCCCACTATGGTGACATATTCCATTTTTTCAATAGACACCCTACCGCCTCCTGTTCTATTGCAAAACTATAAGATTTTCCATATATGATACGCTTTTATTATACCTTATGCCCTCAATTATATTAATAATATTATTAAGCTCTACTTCTGAAAGATACATAAGTGAATAAAGACTTACCGCGGCGTCTTCTGAAATCATCAGCGATCGTTTAGCCAGCGTACATCTTATCCTGACAAGCTCCCTCTCAAATTGCTCGCTGGGCATTGTTTCCGTAAGCGTTTCCATTTTTCTGCCGTAAGACGTCCTGGCAAGCATTCTGAGATAATCCTCCGGAGACTGTGTTTCAAAAAGGACAAACTGTTTTTCCTTTGAAAGACGTCCGTAAAACGGAAGCATATATTTTTTCAAGGTTTGAGCATCTGCATAAAAATATTTTTTCATCCGATAAGCGTTTATGAGATTTATTACGTCAGTCTGTACATTAATCTGATCAAGCAAAGCTTTTTTTTGATTTTCCGTGAACACATTCTGACGCTTTTTCAATAAGCCATCTGAGATAATATGTTCTTAATCTAACTTCGCATTCCGTATAAGGAATATGCCCGCGACTATCCGTATTAATGCTTTTTAAAATATCGTAATAGGCGTATGCCTGATAACCTTAAGCAAGCCGTTAAAATCCGAAGCTTTGGCAAGCTCCATAAGATCAAAGCTTGATTTTTCAATAAGATACGCATGCATAGACTCTATATAAACGTCGTTGCTTTCATTATTAAGATAAAGCAAAGCTTTAAGAAGCTCGCGTATCTCAGAACGCACAAGAAGGAAATTAAAAAACGGCTTTTCATTTAAATGCTGAAATCTGCAAAGTTCCTCATACATATCATAATACGACTTATGCAATATAGATTCAAGAAAGCCTCGGTGAATGGCAGAGGTATCTATTGATGATAAGGCCTCGGAAAAATGAGTGTTCTTTTTAAGATATTCAGCCGCCTCTGTTACCTTTTTTCTTGACGCAAGCTCGAAATAATCGCTTTCCCTGAGTCTTTTTCCGTATATTGCCCTCGCCTTTGCAACCGTAGCGTTTTCAGCGGATTTCAATTTGTTCACCTACTATTTCAGAAAATATGCTTTTTTCAATTTCAGTATGGTGATTTTCGAAAAAGCTATCCATTCTTTCTTTTTCCAAATTTATTTTTTATTTAAAACCGATATTTTGGATTCATAATCCGATTTATTTATGGATTCAATCTCTGCAATCCTTTTTTCAGCCGCCGCTGTAATATCTTCGCGGATTTTCTTGCACTTTTCCTCAGCGCTTTTAAGAATATCTTCGCTTTGCTTTTTAGCGTCGTTTATTCTGCCGTCTGCCATACGGTCTATTTCAATAATTCTATTTACTAAGCTTTCCATAGAACTTCCAGCCTTCCTGCTTTAGTTTTTTATACTATGCATAGGCGCGGGTATTCTGCCGCCTCTTGAAATAAACTTGGCGGGAGATTTAGTATTTACTTTCATAACGGGACCGCTTCCCAGCAGCCCTCCGAATTCAAGGGTTTCACCGACGCTTCTGCCAATCGCAGGGATAAGTCTGACAGCGGTAGTTTTATTGTTCACCATACCGATAGCAGCCTCGTCCGCAATAATTGCCGAAATGGTTTCCGGAGTAATATCTCCCGGTACCACTATCATATCAAGCCCTACCGAGCAAACCGCCGTCATTGCCTCAAGCTTTTCAAGTCCCAGCGCTCCGCAGTTTACAGCGTCTATCATTCCTGCGTCCTCGGACACCGGTATAAACGCGCCGGAAAGTCCTCCCACGTTTGACGACGCCATAACTCCTCCCTTTTTAACAGCGTCGTTAAGCAACGCCAGAGCGGCGGTCGTTCCGTGAGTACCGCACGATTCCAGTCCGATTTCCTCAAGAATATGAGCGACGCTGTCTCCGACAGCAGGAGTCGGAGCAAGAGACAAGTCTACAATACCGAAGGGAACACCAAGAATTTCAGACGCTTTCGAGCCTACAAGCTGTCCCATTCTTGTTATCTTGAAAGCGGTTTTCTTTATTATGTCGGCAATTTCGTTGATTGACGCGTCGGGATATTTTGTGATGGCCGAGCGAACCACTCCAGGGCCGGAAACTCCCACGTTTATAACGCAGTCCGGTTCACCGGTTCCGTGAAACGCTCCGGCCATAAACGGATTATCCTCCGGTGCATTACAGAATACAACAAGCTTTGCAGGTCCTATGCATTGTTTGTCCGCGGTTATTTCAGCCGATTTTTTAATAATTTTTCCCATCATAGCCACGGCGTCCATATTTATTCCCGATTTACTCGAACCTACGTTAATTGAAGAGCATATATTAGACGTAAGAGACAGCGCCTCAGGAATTGAATTTATAGCTCCTTATCTCCGGCGCTAAAGCCCTTCTGGACAAGCGCTGAATAACCGCCTATAAAATTAACGCCGCACTCGTCGGCCGCCTTCTGAAGAGTCAGAGCAAATTTTACGGGATTTTTTTCTCTGCATGCAGCAGAAACTATAGCGATAGGCGTAACAGAAATTCTTTTGTGTATTATAGGAATTCCGTATTCCTTTTCAATTCTTTCTCCGGTTTTTACAAGATCGCGCGCCTTAGACGTTATTTTTTCATACACCTTTGCGCAAGCGCTGTCAATATCGCTGTCTATACAGTCAAGAAGCGAAATTCCCATTGTAATGGTTCTTATATCCAGGCATTCGTCCTGGATCATCCTTATGGTTTCAAGTATATCATAAGCGTTAAGCATCTGAAAATCTCCTTATAATGATATCAATATTAAATACGATGCATAGAATTAAATATGTCCTCGTGCATCGTATGAATGGAAAGTCCAAGCTGCTCGCCCAGTTCATTGAGCTTATCGCCGAGGACAACAAAATCCGTATTCATTTTAGAAATATCTACCATCATTATCATAGCGAACATTTCCTGCAAAACGCTTTGTGTAACATCCATAACATTTGCATTATATTCGGAGCATATATTGCTGACCTTAGCAAGTATGCCTACATTGTCTTTACCGATAACAGTTATTACCGCTCTCATAATATTCTCCATTTAACCGCATAAGCCATGCGGCGCCGCCGATTACGGCAGACGGCACGCCGAATTTGCATACGGCGTTCATAAATTCAATAAACGCCTAAAATAATATATTTTTCATTATATCATAACTTTTGGAAAAAATAAAGCAAAAAAATCATATTATCAATTTATTTTTCCGCAGCCATTTTACGTTTTTTAATTGTATTTCTCGTAACCGCCGCCATTTTTTCAACGGTATATTCAGGAAACGACGCCAGAAACTGTATGCTCTGATCATTGGCCTGATTTTCGTCAAGCTTAAGAATATCGAAAAAAATGCATAAACGTCGCGGTAATTTTCTGAAAGTCTTTCCGCAGTTTCTTTTCCTTTATCTGTGAGCTGAACACTTGAAGAATAATCTGGATTAATCAGTTCAAGCCGGACCATGCATTTCAGCATCCGGCTTACGCTCGGCCTGGTAACCGAAAGCGTATTTGCTATATCTACAGATCGTACAACACGCCGTTTTCTGCTTAACTGATAAAGAGTTATCAGGTATCTGCATTGTCCCGCGCAAAGCTTCATTTAAATCCTCCCCTTTTATTTATAATTACATTCTATCACTTTTAACATAATATTTCAATAATTTAAATTGACAAAAATAATTTTAAATGTTAAAATACCCTATGAAAGGATAAAATTATGAAAATCAAAAGAATAATTTCATACATACCGTTAATTATCTGGATGGCGGTGATATTTTTATTTTCTGCGCAGACTTCAGAAAATTCATCAGAAACAAGCAGTCTTCCCGCCGCAATATTAGCTCGTATAATAAATCCGGATTTTGAATTGCTTAATGAAACAGATCAAACGGCGTTAATTGATAAATGTCAGTTTGCCGTAAGAAAACTTGCTCATTTTTCAGTATATACCGTGCTTGGAACGCTTGCCCTTTTCGCCTTAAGCTTTCATGAAAAATTAAACGCAAAGAAAAGAATACTCTTTTCATCGCTTATCTGTTTGGCATATGCTGTAAGCGATGAAATTCATCAATATTTTGTTCCCGGAAGAAGCTGTCGGCTACTGGATATACTGATAGATTTTCTGCGGCTCCTTGTTCGGTATATCAATAATATTTATAATAACCCTGATTATAACAAAAATAAAATAAAGATAAATGATAAATAAAGCGCGAGTGATTCTCGCGGCTTTATTTGTTTGCCTTTATTCCGTAGTCGGCTCCAAAACAGCGTAATTTCCGTCCGCTCTTTTATAAACTACGTTCGTCCCGCCTGTCTGGGCATTGCAGAACATAAAGAATGAATGTCCAAGCATATTCATCTGTAAAATGGCTTCCTCTACGTCCATGGGACGCATTACAAAGGTTTTATGCTTTATAATTTCATAATCGACCTGCTCGTCCACCTGATCCGCATATAATTCCTTAAAGGCTGTATCCTTCAGGCTTTTTTCTATTCTTGTCTTGTTTTTTCTTATCTGGCGTATTATTTTATCAATGGCGCTGTCCAAAGCGTCATTCTTATCCTCAGCCGTTCTTTCCGCGCGGAATATCATATTATTATATTTAACCGTAAGCTCCAGTATTATCTGGTTCTTATGTTCAGTCATCGTTATTTTTGCATCAGCCTCTTCTCCGAAAAATTTACTGAGTTTTGAATCAAGTTTCTTATCCGCATAATCAGGAAACGATTGCGGAACCTGCATTTTTCTTGCTGTAATAGTTACTTTCACGATATATTCCTCCTTAGCCGGCCTCGCCGGTTATTTTTGTATTCTTATTATATCATACCCGTTAATAGATTTCAAGTACTTTTAATACAAATTGCATAAAAAACATTTTTTTGTATATCCTTTATTATGAATTTCATATAATTATTTATTCCTTAGACTTCAATATTTCTATTACATCTTTAAGATCAGAAGCCTTTGCATAAAGCATTTCGATTGTTTTTTCATCGGGCTCGGAAAGATCCGGAATCATAATGGGAAGGCATCCTGCCCTAAAAGCAGACAGTACACCGTTAGGCGAATCCTCCAGCGCAGCGCATTCTTCCGGCTTTAATTCAAGCTCTCTGCACGCCTTAAGATAGATATCCGGCGCCGGTTTACCGTTATCCACCATCGGACCGCATATTACCTTATCAAAAAATCCCCAAACCCCGGCTTTTTTCAAATAAATTTCCGTTCTTTCATAATCGGTTGCCGTTGCGACCGAAATTTTATATTTACCTTTAAGGTAATTGAGAAGCTCGTCAAGACCTTTTTTCTTTTCAACGCCGAATTTCTCTATATAATCATTCATAAGACGAATCCGCTCCGCTCTGATGGATTTATAGTCAAACCCATCCCCGAATATTCCTTTAAGCTTCGGTTCTGCAAAAACAGCCGCCAGGCTCCGTATTCCGAGAACATGCTCTTTCTTCATTTGATAACCGAATTTTTCAGCCGCCTCAGTCCAAAAACGTGTCAACAGCTTTTCGGTATCCAGCATAAGCCCGTCCATATCAAATATTACGCCCTTTATTTTCATAAGGTTTACCTCCGTTTCTTATATTATACTATAAAAGCTTTAAGAAAACAAGATTTTCGTTCATACAATAGCTATTAAGCCTATTTAGTTTAATATATAATGAAATCCTGAATTTTCTTGTATTTTATATGCAGGAGTGGTATAATATAAAATATATGACCGCATGCGAATACGACCTTTCAAGGCGTATATCCACCGCGGGCAAGTAAATTAACGGAGGAAAATAATATGAAAAATACGGTTGCAACAATTATGAAGCAAAAGTCAGTTCACGACCGCATCGCTATGTTGACTGCCTATGATTATTCCACCGCAAGGCTGATTGACGAAGCAGGCGTTGAAATGATACTGGTCGGAGATTCGCTGGGAATGGTTATGCTGGGATATGAGGATACTATTTCGGTTACAATGGAAGATATGATACATCATACGGCCGCCGTCAGCAGAGGAGTCAAAAACGCCGTAGTCGTTGCCGATATGCCGTTTATGTCGTATCAGACAAGCGTTTACGACGCTGTTTTCAATGCAGGCAGACTAATGAAGGAAGGCCGCGCCAACGCGGTAAAGCTTGAAGGCGGGAAGGAATTTTCTGATCATATCAAGGCGATTACGGAAGCGTCCATACCTGTTGTGGCACATATAGGAATGACCCCCCAGTCGGTAAATATGTTCGGCGGTTTCAAGGTACAGGGTAAAAACATTGAAGCGGCCAAAAAAATTATCAGCGACGCAAGGGCTGTTGAATCGGCGGGTGCATGCGCAGTTGTTATGGAATGCGTGCCGGATAAGCTTGCAGAATATATTACAGATATACTAAAAATTCCAACGATCGGCATAGGCGCGGGAACCGGCTGCGACGGTCAGGTATTGGTCTATCAGGACATGCTGGGAATGTATTCGGATTTTACTCCTAAGTTTGTAAAAAAGTACGGAAATATAGGCGAAGCTATGAAAGACGCCTTTAAAAAATATATAAGCGATATAAAATCAGGCGTTTTTCCGTCTGATGAAAACAGCTTCAAAATGTCCGACGACATAGATTTTTAAACAGCTTGAGAAGGAATGTTAATATTATGAAAATTGTTAAAACTATAAATGAAGTCAGAGAAATAATATCAGAATGGAAAAGCAAGGGGTATAAAATAGGTCTGGTTCCTACAATGGGTTATCTGCATGAAGGACATCTGAGTCTGATAAGCCGTTCATTAGAAAATGACAAAACGGTTGTCAGCATTTTCGTAAATCCTATACAATTCGGTCCCAACGAGGATTTTGAGGATTATCCCAGAAATCTTGAAAGCGACGCTGATAAATGCAGGAAATCAGGAGCAGATCTGATTTTTGCCCCGGACGTTTCTGAAATGTATGAAAACAATTTTTCTACATTTGTAGATATGACCGGTCCTACAGATGAGCTTTGCGGAATCAGACGCCCAGGACATTTCAGAGGAGTCTGCACCGTTGTAAGCAAGCTTTTTAACATAGTCGCCCCCGACAGGGCATATTTCGGTCAGAAGGACGCTCAGCAGCTCGCCGTTATAAAACGTATGGTCCGCGACCTCAGCTTTGGAATTGAAATTATAGGTTGTCCCATTGTAAGAGAAGAGGACGGACTTGCTAAAAGCTCAAGAAATACTTATCTTAATTCTGAAGAACGAAAAGCTGCCACAGTAATATTTAAGGCGCTTAATGCAGGCCGTTACATGATAATGAACGGCGAAACAGACGTTTCTGAAATCATTTCGTTTATAAAATCGCAAATTGAAACGGAACCGCTTGCTAAAATAGATTATGTCAAAGCAGTGGACGCGGACAGCATAGAGCCGGTTAATGAAATAAAAGGCAACGTACTTGTAGCTGCGGCAGTTTATTTCGGAAAAACCAGGCTGATCGACAATTTTATAGCTGAAAGGAACTGAATATATGACTCTGACGATGCTTAAAGGAAAAATACACAGGGCAAGAGTAACGGAAGCCGATCTGAATTACGTCGGCAGTATAACCGTCGATTCAGAATTAATGAAAGCCGCCGGTATCCTTGAATATGAAAAGGTTCAGGTTGTAAACGTTACTAACGGCAGCCGCATTGAAACATACGTCATATGCGGAGAACCGAATTCGGGCGTAGTTTGCCTGAACGGAGCCGCCGCCAGATGCGCCGCAGTAGGAGATATCGTTATAATAATGGCTTACGCTCAGATGAATGAAAAGGAAGCTGAAACATTCAGACCTAAGGTTGTGCTGACTGATGAAAAAAACAGAATAGATAAGATATTTCGCTACGAAACTCACGGTGAAATCAAATGATACTTGCCGTTGACATCGGAAACACGACTGTAGCTGTCGGCCTTATAAATTCCGGAAAAATATTAACGCACGAAAAAATCATGACTGACATATCCGAAATTGAGTCGATTATCTGGAAAGAATAACCCGTATTATTAAAGCTTGGGAAGTAAGCAAAATAGAAGGCGCGGTTATTTCCTCTGTCGTTCCTCTTTTAACAGGTCTGATAAAAAATATAATTATTTCAGAATTTGGAATAGAGCCTCTTATAGTAAGTAATATTACCGCTTCCGGTATTGTAATAAAGACTGATAAGCCTGAAAGGGTTGGCAGCGACCGCATAGCAGACGCGGTCGGAGCAGTTTACGAATATGGTGCGCCGATTATAATAATTGACATGGGAACCGCCACAACAATATCAATTGTCAATAAGAATAAGGAATTTATCGGGGGTATGATTCTTCCGGGAGTAACGACAGCCTTGAATTCTCTTATAAAGAATACGGCTCTGCTTCCTCAAATTAAGCTTGGCTCGCCGCCGGAATCTATAATAGGCAAAAATACGTCCGAATCCATCGAAAGCGGAATTATTTACGGAACTGCCTCATGTATAGACGGTGTATGCGAAAGGCTCTCCGAAGAGCTTGGATATAGACCTAAAATAATAGCCACCGGAGGAAACGCAGGTAAAATTATTCCTTTCTGCAGAAACGAAATTATAATCGACAAAAAACTTCTTCTAAAGGGGCTGAACATAATATTTAATAAGCACGGGAGGAAAACAGATGCTTAACGGAAAGTCAGTATTGATTGGTATTACAGGAGGAATAGCCGCCTATAAAATTGCAGGCCTGTGCAGCTCGCTTGTCAAGCTTAATGCGGATACAAACGTAATGATGACGGAAAATGCGTGCAGATTTATATCTCCGCTCACATTTGAAACTCTGACAAACAGTAAATGCATGACAGATACGTTTGACAGAATGTTTGAATTTGATGTAAAACATATCTCAGCGGCCAAAAAAGCAGACGTTCTTCTAATCGCCCCTGCAACCGCAAACGTAATTGCAAAGCTTGCATACGGTATTGCCGACGATATGCTTACAACAACCGCTCTGGCATGCAGATGTCCGAAAATCGTTGCTCCCGCCATGAACACCAACATGTATCTGAATCCGGTTGTACAGAATAATCTTAAAAAGCTTGCGGAGTACGGTTGGACGGTCGTTCCGCCAGATAGCGGCAGGCTCGCCTGCGGCGACAGCGGAACGGGTAAAATGCCGTCTGAAAAAACGCTGCTATCCTATATTCTGAAAGAAACGGCATGTAAAAAAGATCTCAGTGGAAAAAAGTACTTGTTACTGCAGGAGCCACCTCGGAATCAATTGATCCGGTAAGATTTATAACAAACCATTCTACCGGGAAAATGGGATATGCGGCAGCATGCAGAGCAATGCTGCGCGGAGCCGAAGTTACGCTTGTCAGCGGAAGAACAAGCATTGAGCCGCCGCCTTTTGTCAATACAATTAATGTACTCAGCGCGCTTGAAATGTATAATGCAGTAATAAAATATTCAAGCAGCGCCGATATAATTATAATGGCTGCCGCAGTTGCTGATTACAGACCAATAAAAGCAGAGACAGATAAAATCAAAAAATCAGAACAGACTATAACAATTAATCTGGAAAGAACTGACGATATACTTTCCGCCGTATGTAAAAATCGTAAAAAAAATCAGTTTATCTGCGGATTTTCCATGGAAACAGAAAATCTTATTGAAAATTCACGAAAAAAGCTTTATAAAAAGGGCTGCGATATGATTGCGGCAAATAATCTGAAAATTGAAGGCGCAGGATTCGGTACAGATACAAATGTCCTTACGCTTATAACCAAAAGCTTTGAAGAAGAGCTTCCTATTATGACTAAGGAAGAAGCGGCAGACCGTATTCTCGACGAAGCCGTTAAAAAAACAGGAGACAATCAATGAAGCCTGAACAGATTGCCGCTATTGCTGTTATTATTCTTATATTATACTTTATATATAGGCTGTGCCTTTCAAAGAGAAATTCCGGAAGCTTCCTTCCTTATCGAAAAAAGCTATTGCTTACTAAAAATGAATGGAATTTCTATAAAAAGCTGAAACCTGTTACAGACAAATACGGATATGGTATAATTGCTAAGGTCAGGCTTGCCGATCTTATAGAAGTTGATACTGATAAAACAAAAGAATTTGGCAGATTTTTTCCGAAAATCAGTTCAAAGCATATTGACTTTGCTCTTATAAATCCTGATAATATGGAGGTTTTATTTTTAATTGAGCTTGACGCAGATCTCATGATTTGCCTGCAAGGAAAGAACGCGACGATTTCGTAAATAAAGTCTGTGAAAAAACCGGCTACCACCTTATCAGAACCTACGGAGATACAGAAGAAATTAAAGATATTCTCCAAAGAAACAGACTAACATATTAACAGAATACTAGTAAAAAAGCATCTGATAATCATATCAGACTTTTTATTTACTTTTTAGCGTTAGCCAGCATAAGCTTTATTCTGTTTTCCTGATTTACCTTGGTAGCGCCGGGATCATAGTCGATTGCTACTATATTTGCGCCGGGATATGCCTCTTTTATAACTCTTGACATGCCCTTTGCAACAATATGATTAGGCAGACAGCCAAACGGCTGCGCACAGATTATATTCTCGGTTCCGGTTTCAGCAAGAGCAGCCATTTCTGCCGGAATAAGCCAGCCTTCCCCCATATTGACGCCCTGACTTATATATTTATCAGCCAGCTTTTTTTATATGCTCAAAATCATGGGGCGCTTCAAAAACGCCGTGCTCGTTAATCGTTTTGATTATAGTTTTCTGGATCATATGAATAAAGTCGTATCCTATTTTGCTGATAAGCGTCTTTTTATTCTTAGTCTGATAAAGCTTGCCGTCAGCAACAGAACCGGCAAGACAATACATTACAAATTCCATAAGCGCCGGTACTATAGGCTCGCACCCTTCTGAAAGCAGAAATTCCTCAAGATGATTGTTAGCAAGCGGAGAATATTTTACATATATTTCCCCGACTATTCCGACTCTGATCTTTTTTTCTTTGGTACGCTCTATTTTATCAAAATCCTCAAGAATCATTCGGCAGTATTTTTTACATTTAATAAATTCTCTTTTATCAAATATTGTGGTTAACTTTTCCTGCCATTTTTCTCTGACGCTTTCCGATTCACCACTGTGAATTTCATAAGGCTTGCATTGGTTATACAGCGACATTAGCAGATCGCCGACATAAACTGCATATACAACCTTAATCAATAACGGAAGCGTCAACGATAAACCGCTTCCCTTTTCCAGTCCGCTTAAATTAAGAGAAATAACCGGAACCTGCGGAAATTCCTTTTTCAAAGCTTTGCGCAGCAAATGTATATAATTTGAAGCACGACAGCCGCCGCCCGTCTGCGTAAGCATAAGCGCCGTTCTATTAACATCGTATTTTCCGCTTTTTAAAGCGTTTATAAATTGCCCGATAACAAGAAGAGCCGGATAGCAGGTGTCGTTATGGACATTTTTTAATCCCTCGTCAACAACCGCTCTGGTAGACGTCTGTAAAAGCTCGACGTGATATCCGTACTTTTTTAGAATATTTATGATTAGCTTGAAATGGATCGGCAGCATATCCGGTATAAGAATAGTATAGCTGCTTTTCATTTCTTCTTTAAAGACAGGATAATCCATAAAAATCCCCTTTCTTTCACAGCCGACGCTATTATTTCTATCGGTAAAATATTAAACCGTATATGAGGCTGTGTTTTATTCTTACTCTATCTCTCGTCCATTGCCGCAACAAGACTTCTCAATCTTATTTTTGCAGCTCCCAGATTATTAATCTCATCTATTTTAAGCTGGGTATATAGCTTACCCTTAGATTCAAGAATTTCCCTGACCTCGTCAGTTGTTATAGCGTCAATACCGCACCCGAATGAAACAAGCTGTACAAGCTGCATATCCGGCTGTGTGGTAACATACTGTGCCGCTCTGTATAATCTTGCATGATAGCTCCACTGATTCAAAACATGAGGATCGGGATAATGACCGTACTGAAATACCGCGTCCTCCGAAACTACTGCCATGCCAAGACTCGTTATAAGCTTGTGTATTCCATGATTTATTTCCTTATCTATATGATAAGGACGTCCGGCAAGAACAATTATCTTCTGACCGTTTTCCCTCGCCCCGTTTATAATCCGGTTTCCTTTGTTGAAAATTTCATTTCTGTAATCGGAAAGAGCGCTGAAGGCTTTCTTAACCGCAATTTTTACCTGAGATTTTTTAACGCCGTATCCGGTAAGAACGTCTGTCATAACAGATACAACATTTTTTTCACGGTTTAGATCAAGATATGGATGAATAAAGTTACCGTCGTTCAGACGCTGATTATTTGCCTTTAAAAGCTCCGGATAATAAGCGACCACAGGACAATTGAAATGGTTATCGCTTTCTCCCTCGTCAAGATTATAGCTCATACAGGGATAAAATATAAAATCGACATTTTTCTCAAGGAGGCTTTCAATATGACCGTGAACAAGCTTTGCCGGATAGCAGACCGTATCTGACGGTATTGTATGCTGTCCTTTATAATAGGTATCTCTTGAGCTTTCCTCTGAAAATACGATCTGCATATCAAGCTCTTCAAAAAACGCTTTCCAGAAAGGAATCAGCTCATAAAAGTTCAAAGCCAGAGGTATTCCGACTCTTGCCTTTGAACCGGAGCTGTTTTTAAACAAATCCAATACATATTTATATTTAAACTCATAAAGACTTTCGTCTCCGCTTGAATTAGTTTTACCGGCGCCCTTTTCGCATTTGTTTCCGGATATAAACCTGCGTCCGTTTCCAAAATTTATAATATTAAGGCTGCATTTGGCAGTGCATCCCCCGCACTGCGCTGATTTCGAGGTATAGCTGAAATTCTGAAGATCCGCGCCTGAAATTATTGAAGATATTCCTTTTGATTTTTCCTTTGCGTAAAGCGCGGCGCCGAACGCGCCCATAAGACCTGATATAGCAGGTCTTATAACGTTCCTGCCCATTTCTTTTTCAAAGGCTCTTAAAACGGCGTCGTTTAAAAAGGTTCCACCCTGAACAACTATATTTTTACCAAGCTCCTCAGGAGATCTTGCGCGTATAACCTTATAGATAGCGTTTTTTTATAATTGAAGACGACAATCCTGCGGAAATATTCTCAACAGTCGCACCGTCCTTCTGAGCCTGTTTGACGCTGCTGTTCATAAAGACTGTGCATCGTGATCCCAAATCCACGGGATGTTCAGCCATAAGTCCAAGCTGGGGCAAAGTCGGATATGTCATAGCCCAGTGCAAGAGCAAAGGTCTGAATAAACGATCCGCAGCCGGAGGAACAAGCTTCATTAAGCATTATACTGTCAATGCTGTGATTTTTTATCTTAAAGCATTTTATATCCTGTCCGCCTATATCAATTATAAAATCAACCTCAGGACAAAAATAAGACGCCGCTTTAAAATGAGCTACTGTTTCCACAATTCCGAAATCTATAGATAATCCTGATTTTATCAGCTCCTCTCCGTAACCGGTAACTGCCGAACCCTTAATTACTATCCCAGGATTTATCTGACTGTAAATATCCTTTAGCTTAGATACTACTTTATCAAGCGGCTGTCCCTGATTTGAAGAATAATGCTGATAAAGAAGCTTTCCGTCCTCAGTGATAAGAACAAGCTTTGTTGTGGTAGAACCGGCGTCAACGCCCAAATAGGCTCCGCCCTCGTATGTATGCAAATCGGCATATTTTAAATCGTGCTGTTTATGTCTTTCTATAAATTCTTCATATTCACGCTGCGTCCTAAAAAGAGGCTCTCCGGTAACTACTCCTCCGGCAGTTTTTGAATTTTCTATTCTTTTGATAATATTGTCTATTGAAAATTCTTCATTTCCGTTCTGAGCAAACAGCGCGCAGCCTAACGCTACAAATACAGGCGCTTCCTTGGGAAAAAGAGCAGTTTCTCCTTCCTTAAGATGAAGAGTATTTATAAAGGCTCTGCGAAGTCCCTTTAAAAATGAAAGCGGACCGCCTAAAAACAGTACCTTTCCCTCGATCGTCCTTCCCTGTGCAAGTCCGGATACTGTCTGATCAACCACGGCCTGAAATATGCTTGCGCAGATATCTTTCTTTCAGCCCCCTGATTTAGCAGCGGCTGTATATCAGATTTTGCAAAAACGCCGCACCTTGAAGCAATAGGATAAACCTTTTGAGCGTCAAGCGACATCTGATCCATTTCTGTAACCGTAACTGCAAGAAGGGTAGCCATCTGATCAATAAAAGCGCCGGTGCCTCCCGCGCAGGAGCCGTTCATTCTCTGCTCGACTCCTCCGGTCATAAATATGATTTTTGCGTCCTCTCCGCCAAGCTCAATTACAGCGTCAATATCTGAAAAGCGTTCCTTAACAGCTATAAACGCTGAATTTACCTCCTGAACAAAAGGAATCTCCGCTCCGTTTGCAAGTCCCAAACCGGCAGAGCCGGTCATACAAACCCTGAACGTATCGTCAGGAAATTTTTCGGCAATAATTTCAAGCTGTTCCTTGACAGCTTCTTTGACCTTAGAAAAATGCCGCTGATATTCAGAATATATAATATCCTTATTATTATTAATAATAACGGTCTTGACTGTCGTTGATCCTACGTCAATACCTAATGAATAAATAGCCATATAAGAACTCCATTCTGCTGTATACATACAGCAAAGCTGAAAATGTATCTTTAATATTATAACACAAAATTTTAAAAAAGAAAAAGAACTTTTTCAAGTCCTTTTAAATCCAACTATTGAAATCCTTAGCATATTTCAGATTTTTGTAATTTATATTGACATTATAATCATTTAATGGTAAAATATAATTATAATATTTATAGGGAGATGTATTATGAAGCTGGTTAAAAAGATTTATACTTTTATTACGGCAGCGGCATGCTGCGCCGCAATATCAGGCATTATGCCGTTTTCCTCCTCAGCGGAGGAATCTGTGAAAACATACGGCGACTTAAGCTATGTTAGCTCAGATTCAGACGGCGATAGAATATATGATTATATTGCAATAATCGACTGTAACGAATCAGTAACAAAGATTGAGATTCCGGCAGAAATTGAGGATATACCTGTAGTTGAAATTGAAAGTAGTGCATTTAATGGTTGCGCAAACTTAACAAGCATAATTATTCCTGATTCGATTACTTCTATTGGAGATTTTGCATTTGAAAATTGTTCAGGCTTAACAAGTATAACCATTCCTGATTCGGTTACTTCTATCGGAGATCATGCATTTTACAATTGTTTAACAAGTATAACTGTATCTGAAAACAATAAATATTTTTCAAGTTTAAATGGAGTATTATTTAATAAAGACAAAACGGAATTGATTACATATCCAATTGGAAATGAACGAACAGAATACACTATTCCTGATTCGGTTACTTCTATTGGAAATTTTATATTTATAATTGTTCAAGTTTAACAAGCATAACCATTCCTGATTCGGTTACTTCATTGGAAATTTTGCAATTTTATAA
>ENA-OQCO01000380-OQCO01000380.1-human-gut-metagenome-genome-assembly--contig:-NODE-380-length-24938-cov-1.419733_pt1 | contig 24938 bp, 29 predicted proteins | sample MGYA00242500_ERZ504582 | MGnify/ENA primary metagenome ERZ504582 (study PRJEB26092, sample SAMD00036346) | human gut metagenome | host: Homo sapiens | study: EMG produced TPA metagenomics assembly of...
TTTTGTAATTTTTAATTATAAAATAAGATATATATAACAAAATCCGCACTCTTTATGAGCGCGGATTTTTTTATAATTATTTTAATTTCTTTACGGATAACAATATAAAAGATTTGTAATTAAATGTTCAAATTACCCGCTTAGTATTAAGCGGGTAATTTTATTTTATTGAGCGCTTTGAATGATTTTTTTCAGCATCATTAAATCAAATATATTTACAGTTCCATCGTTATTGATATCAGCAGCGGCAAATTGCTTTTCATTAAGGATATCCATTTTAACCAGATACTTTTGAAGTAATACAATATCGTTTATATTGACTTCTGCGTCGGTTTTAACGTCTCCCTTTATATCGTCCAATGGAATAAAGATACAATTACATTCATCATGTGAATTTACATATTCTTCAGCAGTACTTCCTTTGTAACCATAAATAGTGATATCATCGTTCCAATCGTTTATTTCCATATCGGGATTTAAGATAACACAGGTATTTACATCTGTGTATCTGAAAGCAGACGCAGACCTACCAATACTCATTATGCTTTCAGGAAGTATAACTTTTTGAGGGATAGACCTGCAATCCGAAAAAGCTCCGTCTTCAATATATGTTGGAGTTTGTGAAAAGTCAATATTACTTATATTAACATTGTCACAGAGACTAAAAGCAGATTCACCGATATAAAAATGTTCTTTTGGAGGCAATATATTAATTAAATAAGCACAAGTTTGGAAAGAACATTCACCTAAATCCGCTCTTTCACATTCAGATAAATCAAGCGTATTAATTTTTGATACAATACACGCTCCCTTTTCGAACTCTATGCGTTCTCCATATACAGTTAGTTTATTTATCTTAGTATCATGAAATGCTTCCATATCAACTATGGTTCCGCTTTCGTGACAATAAATTTCTACTTCGTCAAAAGAACATCCATCAAAAGCAGATTTTCCTATTGTTTTTATACTATCTTCTATTACAAGTTTTGTGCATGAATCAGGCCAATTTGCACCATAACCCATGAACGGTTCGCCAAAATAATCATATGAACAACAATCCGGTATGGCATTAAAGTTTGGGTTACATGAAAAAACTCTTAAAACTCCGTTAGATAATTCTTCCCATTTAACATCTAAACTCAGTATAATTTGTATTTGTGTAGATAAAGCTATATCTTCAGGAATTAAAGGTGTGACTATTCCTGATTTTACAACATAAACGTCATCTTCAATATCAGTTTCTACTGCATATGTAATCATGTTTGCAGATGAAAAGCATAATAATGCCATAGTTGAAGCTATTATTTTCTTTAATTTCATAATTATTTATCCTCCTATACTTGTTATTACTTCTTAATGAAGTACTGTATATTAATAAAAGACGGTTAGTAAAAATTATATATTTGATTTCTTTTAATACTCTGTATTATTAAAAGGATCGTTTGTTTTACATTAGCTATTGTATAGATTTCAAATTATGTATTTATTATATCATAAATTTGATTAAGATACAACATTTTACTAAAACAATTTTTGAATTTTTGTTTATATATACAAATTAAAAAATATGATTTTGTTTAAAATGTCTACATAATTAATAGTTATTTCAGAAATTTACTTCATTTTATCATTCCCTTAAACGATGATAAACCATTGCTAATAACTATTTGCAATTTTCAGAAATATGATATACAATAAAGTCAAAGGAATAATATTATAAAAAAATTGAATATTTTCTTGCAGACTGCGGGTTTCAAGAACGGCAGAGAACGTTATTATATCAGCCTTGCAGATTCTGAAAAAATGAATGCCTGCGGTTGCTTTATCTGCAAAACCAAACAAAAAGGAGAATGATTTATGAATAATTATATTTGTCAACTTAATGAAAATGTTGAAAGAATCCATGTCCGCTACAACAATCGTTATGGGATTGCGCTTGCAGGCGATCTTTATGCTGCAAAAAATATGGATAAATCAAAAAAATATCCTGCAATTGTGGTCGGCGCTCCATATGGCGGGGTAAAGGAGCAAGGACCGAGTGTGTATGCAAATGAACTTGCCAATCGTGGATTTGTAGTTCTTACATTCGACCCATGCTATATGGGTGAATCAGGAGGGGAACCTCGTCATGTATCATCGCCCGATATGTTCAGTGAGAATATCAGTGCAGGTGTGGATTTTCTCGGACTTCAAAGCTATGTTGACCGTGAAATGATAGGCGCTTTGGGCATCTGTGGAAGCGGTGGATTTGCTCTTTCTGCGGCTGCCGTTGATATGCGCATCAAGGCTGTTGTTACTGCAAGTATGTACGATATGAGTTTTGCCGCCCGTGCAGGACAGTCTCCCGAACAGATATCGGAAACAAAGAAAAAGCTTTCCTTACAGCGTTGGAAAGATGCAGAAAACAACTATCCTGAATATATCCCGACTTTTCCCGAAGAAGCAGTAATGGAAATTCCTGACGAAATGCAGGGCATATGGAGAGAGTTTTTTGAGTTTTATGCAACAAATCGCGGTCATCATCGCAATGCTCGCGGCGGATTTACCACGACAAGCGACCTTGCGTTTATAAATTATCCGTTGCTTGCGCACATTGATGAAATTTCTCCTCGTCCGATACTTTTTATAGTCGGTGAACAGGCTGAAAGTCGTTTTTTCAGCGATACGGCATATGACAATGCAAATGATCCTAAGGAACTGCTTGTTATTCCTAACTGCAATCATGTTGACCTTTATGACAATATAACCAAAATTCCGTTTGATAAGATAGAAACATTTTTCAGGAATAACCTTAAATAAAGGAGGCAATGCTCTCATGATTAATATTCCCGCTGTAAAACTTTTCAATGGTGTTGAAATGCCGACGGAGGGATTCGGCGTATTTCAAATATCCGAAACGGAATGTAAAAATATAGTTCTTGACGCGATACACACCGGTTATCGTCTGATAGATACCGCAAGTTCATACAAAAACGAACAGGCTGTCGGCGATGCTGTAAAGCAGGCGATTGATGAGTGTATCGTAAGCCGCGATGAGCTTTTTATTACTACAAAGGCTTATATTCAGGAAATGGGATATGATAATCTCAAATGGGCCTTTGAGCGTTCCCTGAAAAATCTTGGTCTCGAATATCTTGATTTGTATCTTATTCATATGCCGCTCGGGGATTACTACGGAGCGTGGAGAGCTATGGAAGAACTATATGAACAAGGCAGGATAAGAAGTATAGGCGTATGCAATTTTGACTCTGCAAGGCTTATGGATTTGTGTTACAATGCAACAATAAAGCCAATGGTAAATCAGATTGAACGTCATCCTCATTACCAACGGCATGATGAATTGGGACTAATGAGAAAACTTGGAGTTCAGCCAGAGGGGTGGGCGCCGTTTGCCGAGGGTATGAAAGGAATGTTTCAGGAGCCTGTTTTGGCTGAAATTGCTGGTCAATACGGCAAAACGCCTGCACAGGTAATACTTCGTTGGGAGATACAGCAAGGTGTTATTATTATTCCGAAATCGGTTCACAAAAACCGCATGGAGGAAAATATCTCAATATGGGATTTTGAACTGTCTGATGAAGATATGCGGAAAATCAACGCACTTGATAAAAATTGTCCGTCTATGCTTGATTGCTCAGAACCAAGTGAAATTGATCGTTTGTATAATTATCTGAACAATCCCGTTTTAACTACGCTTTAAATTGATGATGAGGTAATTGGAATGACAATTGAAAAATTTCTCGAATTTATCCGCAGCGGTCAGGAGATAACAGTAGATTCCGACATTCATAAATTCATGGGGATTATGAGCAGTGAAGATATGAAGATTACCTGCTGCCTGAATAACAGCTATCACACCCCTGAAGAAATACGGCAGCTTTTTTCCAAGCTGATCGGAAAGGACGTGGACGAAACATTCAGCTTGTTTCCACCATTTACAACGGATTTCGGCAAAAATATTATTGTAGGAAAGAACGTGTTTATCAATTCGGGCTGCCGTTTTCAGGATCACGGAGGAATTACCATTGATGACGGCGCGCAGATAGGACATAACGTGGTAATTGCTACACTAAATCATAATTTTATTCCCGAAAAGCGGAGAAATATGTTTGCAAAACCTGTACATATAGGTAAAAATGTTTGGATAGTTCAAATTCTACCGTTTTGCCGGGAATTACAATAGGCGAAAATGCAGTCGTTGGCGCAGGATCGGTTGTCACGAAAGATGTTCCGCCAATGACGGTTGTTGCAGGCAATCCGGCAAGAATAATCAAAGAAATCGGAGGTACAATATGAAACAAATATTATCTGTTTTCACAGTTTTGATAGTGATTCTATGTGGCTGCTCCGGTGCAAAAGCTTTTGTAAATTCAAAAGCTGCTGTTCAGATTAATGCTTCACAGATTTCCGGACTGGCTGATGAAACCTACGCAATTGAAGATGTCCGTGTTTTACAGGATTTTCTCCTCGGCAGACGAACTGTAGGTAACGGCAAGGATTTTGATTTATGCAAGGACGGAGTATGGAATGTTTTTGACCTGTGTTTATTAAAGCGTGAGGTTATGAAAATATGACTGCAAACGATATGGATATTCTTGTGACGTATTTTTCATGTACGGGCAATACGGAAAAAATTGCGGAATATACCGCCTCTTATCTGAATGCAGACATCTATGAGATAGTTCCCGAAATTCCATACACTGAAGACGATTTAAAATATTACACCGATTGCCGTGCGGACAGAGAACAGAACGACCCGACAGCACGCCCTGAAATTTCAGGCAGTGTGAAAATATGGATGATTATGAAATTGTATTTATCGGTTATCCTATATGGCACGGACAAGCGCCGAAAATAATTTATACATTTATTGAAAGCTATGATTTTTCGGATAAAATTATTGTTCCGTTCTGCACGTCGGGAAGCAGTCCTATAGGTTCAAGCGCGTCAAATCTGCATTCACTCGCTTCGGGCGGTACGACATGGCTTGACGGTATGCGCTTTTCGGGAAATGCATCGAAGTTAGATGTGACAAAGTGGATCGACAGTTTAAACCTTGATATAAAGGAAGATGATAATGTGGATTAGGAGCAGTTAATTATTACCGCAAACAGCCGGACATCTACTGCAAAATTTGCTGAAACTTCCAGCGTTGACGCATTGCGTTAATTGCTGTTAACATCCAGAACGTAAACAAAAAGCCTGTAAAGACTCTTAAATCTTTACAGGCTTTAAATTATTTCGGTTAATAAAATCCCTATATAATATTGATAGTTTCTGCTTGTACCATTATATTATAGGTTGAACCGTTTTGTAAACGTGGATATGATATTCCGAGTTCGTCATCGTTGCCTGGGGGAGTGTATTATCCAATTAAGATTGTACAATTATAATATAATAACTTCAATCCTTTTTGCCGGAATACATCAGTTAACGATAAATTAAACGAGCCTTCGGTAAATGCAAGTCCTTCGTGATTAGCGTTTCCACGATTCCTCAACAGCAACTGCGCAGGCAACTGTAGCTCCAACCATAGGGTTGTTGCCCATGCCGATAAGTCCCATCATTTCAACATGAGCCGGAACAGACGATGAACCTGCGAACTGTGCGTCAGAATGCATTCTGCCGAGAGTGTCGGTCATGCCGTAAGAAGCTGGTCCTGCCGCCATATTATCAGGGTGAAGAGTACGTCCGGTACCGCCGCCTGATGCAACAGAGAAATATTTCTTACCTTTTTCGATACATTCCTTTTTATATGTACCTGCAACAGGGTGCTGGAATCTTGTGGGGTTAGTTGAATTTCCTGTGATAGAAACATCAACGCCTTCCTTCCACATTATAGCAACGCCTTCCGTAACATCGTTAGCGCCGTAGCAATTAACCTTGGCTCTCAGACCGTCAGAATAGGATTTTCTGAAAACTTCCTTGACCTCGCCGGTTGAATAATCCATTTCGGTTTCAACAAAAGTAAATCCGTTAATTCTTGAGATTACCTGAGCAGCGTCCTTACCAAGTCCGTTAAGGATAACTCTCAGGGGCTTTTTTCTTACCTTGTTTGCTTTTTCGGCAATACCGATAGCGCCTTCTGCGGCGGCAAAGGATTCATGACCTGCAAGGAAACAGAAGCACTCCGTTTCTTCTTCAAGAAGCATTTTGCCTAGATTACCATGACCAAGACCTACCTTACGCTGATCGGCTACAGAGCCTGGTATACAGAAAGCCTGAGACCTTCTCCGATTGCAGCGGCAGCGTCTGCCGCTCTTGTGCAGCCCTTCTTTATTGCGATTGCTACGCCTACGATATAAGCCCAGCAAGCGTTTTCAAAGCATATAGGCTGAATTTTCTTTACCTGTTCGTATATATCAAGACCTTTATCCTTAGTAATTTTCTCAGCCTCTTCAATAGATGAAATTCCATAGCTGTTTAAAACGGAATTGATTTTATCAATTCTTCTTTCATATGATTCAAATAAAGCCATTATAATTTACCTCCTTATTCTGCTCTGGGATCGATGATCTTAACAGCGTCTTCAACACGGCCGTACTGACCCTTTGCCTTTTCCCAGGCAGTATTAGGATCGTCGCCTTTTTTAATAAAGTCTGTGAATTTTCCGAGGCTTACAAACTGATATCCTATAACATGATCTTCATCGTCAAGCGCAATGCCGGTTACGTAGCCTTCAGCCATTTCGAGGTAACGAACACCCTTTTTAAGCGTACCGTACATTGTTCCTACCTGTGAACGAAGTCCCTTGCCAAGATCCTCAAGACCGGCGCCGATAGGAAGACCGTCCTCTGAGAATGCGCTTTGTGTTCTGCCGTAAACGATCTGGAGAAAAAGTTCTCTCATAGCAGTGTTGATAGCGTCACAGACCAAGTCGGTGTTAAGAGCTTCAAGCAGAGTTCTGCCGGGAAGAATTTCAGCAGCCATAGCTGCGGAATGCGTCATACCGGAACAACCGATTGTTTCAACCAGCGCCTCCTGAATTATACCTTCCTTTACATTAAGCGTCAGCTTGCAGGCGCCCTGCTGCGGAGCACACCAGCCTACGCCGTGAGTAAGTCCTGATATATCGGTTATCTGAGTTGCCTTTACCCATTTTGCTTCCTCCGGAATTGGAGCAGCGCCGTGAGCAACGCCCTGTCTAACAGTGCACATGTTTTCTACTTCATGAGAATAAATCATATAATTACTCCTTTCGTTTAAGACCTCAAACAGTCTTAATACAGCATATGTACTTATTATATAACATTTTCCTTTCTTAATCAAGTCTTTTTTTCAAAATTTGCGTGAATTGAATGTAAAAAGATGATAATAATATATTATATTGAAATATTAATTGGGCATTAAATGAATATTAAGGAGAATATGATATGAATAAACAAAAATGCGCAATAATCGGTTGCGGTTTCGTTGGCGCGACTATAGCGTTTGCGCTGACTCAGAAAAGTCTTTTTTCAGAGCTTGTATTGATTGATTCAAATCATGCTAAGGCAGAGGGTGAAGCTATGGATCTTAGTCATGGTCTTCCTTTTGCACATCCAATGAAAGTTTATGCGGGCGATTATAAGGATATTGCGGATTGCTACCTTATAATTATAACGGCCGGAACAGCCCAGAGGCCCAATGAAACTCGTCTTGACATGGTGCACAAAAATGTGGAGATTTTCAAGAGTATAATTCCTAATATCACAAAGTATAATAACAGCGCAATATTACTTGTTGTTTCAAATCCGGTCGATATTCTGACCTACTGTACAATAAAGCTTTCCGGATTTCCTGCGGGAAGAGTTTTGGGTTCCGGCACCGTTTTAGATACGGCGCGTCTGAAATATCATCTTGGACAGCAGCTTTGCGTTGACAGCCGAAGCATACACGCATTTATTATAGGCGAGCATGGGGACAGCGAGCTTGCTGTCTGGAGCAGTGCAAATGTTTCCGGTATAGATCTGGAGGACTTTCATGGATTATGCTCAAGCTGTCGTGAGGTATCGTTTAATCAGACCTATGAAAATGTCAGGGACAGCGCCTACGAGGTAATTGAAAGAAAGGGCGCCACCTACTATGGTATAGCAATGGCTGTGACAAAAATAGTGCTTGCGATAATAAGAGACGAGCATTCAGTTCTTCCTGTTTCGGGCTATGTTGACGGACATTACGGACTTTCTGATCTATGTATAGGAGTTCCGTCTATTGTCGGAAGCAATGGAATTGAAAAGGTTTTGGACATACCGTTGAACGAAGAGGAAAACGAAAGACTTATAAATTCTGTTAAAACCCTTAAAAAGGTTATATCGGAATTGGATATTTAAAAACGGAAGAAATTTTTTAAAACAACTATTGACTTTAACCTTTCAATTTGATATAATATAAAAAAATATTTTCTGCCACCGGGTAGAAAAGCGGAAGCGTCCGTTACACATCGTTAGGTCTTGGAAGATGTGTAACGGGCGCTTATTTTGGTTTGGAGGTTAAATATATGATATTTGAAAAATTTAAATCGCATCTTTTTTATTTTACCAAAAAGGAACTCATGCTTTGGTTTACATCTTCCGTACTTATTGTAGTTTCTTTCCTTGCATTTGACAGGGAAAACATATTGATCCTCATAGCTTCGCTGATAGGAGTTACATCATTGATTTACAATGCAAAGGGGAATCCGGTCGGTCAATTTTTGATGATTATTTTCAGCGCCCTATACGGTTTTATATCCTTTACCTTCGCTTATTACGGAGAATGATAACTTATCTGGGAATGACTGCGCCGATGGCGGTTTTTGCACTTATCTCATGGTTAAAAAATCCTTATAACGGAAACAAGAAGGAAGTCAAGGTAAATAGGTTAAAAACAAAGGAAATTGCTTTTATGATAATTCTGGCAGCGGCTGTTACTTTTATATTTTATTATATTCTGTTATTTTTTCATACGGCCAATTTAGTACCAAGCGCTGTATCCGTGACTACCAGTTTTCTTGCGGTTTATCTGACCTTCAGAAGAAGCGCGTTTTATGCGGCCGCCTATGCGGCCAACGATATAGTGTTGATAATTTTATGGATATTGGCGGCGCTTACCGATATATCTTATTTATCTGTTGTTATATGTTTTATTATGTTTTTTGTAAACGATATTTACGGTTTTGTGAATTGGTCAAAGATGCGGAAACGGCAGGAAGCTGACTCAAATAAGATTCTGAATTAATAAATATAATAACGGTCGTTATATTTGCTGTGAGCCATTATGGAAAGTGTAAGAAATTTATATATCTTATATGTGCATATTTTCTTTCCAATTAGCCTTGACTTTTAACGTTTATATGGTATAATACTATATGTAGTGTTTTACAGAAACTTAAAACACTACATATTGTGTTTTGGCTTGAGGGAGGTTTATATGAAAATTATAAAGAGGAGCGGTATTGAGGTGGATTTTGACGCCTCAAAAATTGATTCCGCCGTATCTAAGGCAAACAGGGAAGCGGCCGAAAATGCAAGGCTGACCGTTGAACAAATAAAAGATATTTCAAAATATATTAAGAATTTATGTGAGAATATCGGAAGAACTTTAAACGTTGAAGAAATTCAGGATCTTGTGGAAAATAAGATCATGGAATATCAGGCCTTCGAGGTTGCCAGAAAATATATTACATATAGATATAAAAGAAGTCTGGTAAGAAAATCTAATTCAACAGACGAGCAGATACTTAGTCTGATAGAATGCAATAATGAGGAAGTAAAGCAGGAAAATTCCAATAAAAATCCGGTTATTAACAGCGTGCAGCGCGATTATATGGCGGGAGAGGTCAGTAAGGATATAACAAGGCGTTTTCTTTTGCCGGAGGAGATTGTGAAGGCGCATGAAGAGGGAATTATACATTTTCATGACGCCGATTATTTTGCTCAGCATATGCACAACTGCTGTTTGGTAAACCTTGACGATATGCTTCAGAACGGTACTGTTATAAGCGAAGTAATGATAGAAAGACCTAAGAGCTTTTCGACTGCATGTAATATCGCAACCCAGAGTATCGCTCAGATAGCCAGCTCGCAGTACGGAGGACAGAGCATTACCTTATCGCATCTTGCTCCGTTTGTCGACGTAAGCAGACAAAAGCTGAGAAAAATAGTATATAATGAATTTAAAGAAGCCGGAATACCTCTCAATGAAGATAAAATAAATGAAATAGCCGAAATGCGTGTAAAGGAAGAAATTAAACGCGGAGTACAGATGATTCAATATCAGGTTATTACTTTGATGACTACCAACGGACAAGCGCCTTTTGTAACTGTTTTTATGTATCTGAACGAGGTAGAAGAGGGCAGGCTCAGAGATGATCTTGCGCTTGTGATAGAGGAAATGCTGCGTCAGCGTATACTGGGCGTAAAAAATGAAAGCGGCGTTTATATAACTCCTGCTTTTCCTAAACTGATTTATGTTCTGGAAGAGGACAATATACGCGAAGGAACAAAATACTGGGATATTACTAAATTGGCTGCTGAATGCACGGCAAAGAGAATGGTTCCGGATTATATATCAGAGAAAAAGATGCTGGAGCTTAAGATAGACGCAAACGGCAACGGTAATTGCTATCCATGTATGGGCTGTCGGAGCTTTCTGACTCCTTATGTTGATGAAAACGCCGCTCCTAAATATTACGGAAGATTTAATCAGGGAGTCGTTACTCTTAACCTTGTGGATATAGCGTGCTCGTCGGACGGAGACGAAGAAAGATTCTGGAAAATATTTGATGAACGTCTTGAGCTTTGCAGGGAGGCTCTGATGTGCAGACATGAAAGGCTGCTTGGAACACCTTCGGATGTTGCTCCCATTTTGTGGCAGTATGGAGCTCTTGCGCGTCTTAAAAAGGGTGAAACTATTGATAAGCTTCTTTATAATGGCTATTCGACTATTTCCTTGGGATATGCCGGCCTTTGCGAATGTACAAGATATATGACGGGAAAATCACATACGGATCCGGAGGCTACTCCTTTTGCGCTTTCTGTTATGAAGCATTTAAACGAGGCTTGCAGCCGGTGGGCTGAGGAAACTAATATCGCCTTCAGTCTTTACGGAACGCCTTTGGAATCTACCACATATAAATTTTCAAAATGTCTTCAGAAACGTTTCGGAATAATACCCGGAGTTACAGACAGGAATTATATAACTAACAGCTATCATATTCATGTGACCGAGGATATTGACGCTTTCAGTAAGCTTACCTTTGAGGCTCAGTTTCAGAAACTGTCGCCGGGTGGAGCGGTGAGTTATGTTGAGGTTCCTAATATGCAGAATAATATAGAAGCCGTTCTGGCGGTAATGCAGCATATTTATGATAATATAATGTATGCCGAGCTTAATACGAAAAGCGATTATTGCCGCGAATGCGGATTCGACGGTGAAATACAGATAATAACCGATATACATGGAAAGCTTGTGTGGCAATGCCCAAACTGCGGCAATACAGATCAGGACAAAATGAATGTTGCCAGAAGAACCTGCGGTTATATAGGTACTCAGTTCTGGAATCAGGGACGTACTCAGGAAATAAAAGAAAGAGTAATGCATTTATAAGAAAAGCTCTGCCGCTTAATAGGCGGCAGTCTTTTATTTACGGAGAATTAATTATGAATTACGCCGAAATTAAAAAACAGATATTGCTAACGGAACGGGAGTCAGAGTATCTTTATTCGTTTCCGGCTGCACACATCGTTGCAGGGGCTGCTTTAATGAGAAAACATGGGATTTTAATTATGGTTTACCTTTTACAGAGGATACATGCAGTGAAATAATAAAAGCAGTCGAACCGGTTTATATTTCCGGATTGACTTTAATAGGAGGCGAGCCTCTTGAGGTTTGTAATCAGAGATGTCTTATAGATCTTTTAAGAAAAATAAAAGGACTTTATCCTGAAAAAAATATATGGTGCTATAGTGGTTATACTTTTGAAACCGATATATTGAATAAAAAAGGAAAGGCGCACTGCGAGGTTACGGACGAGTTTATTTCTATGATTGACGTTTTGGTTGACGGTGAATTTATTCTTGCTAAAAGAAATTTATGCCTTAAATTCAGAGGCTCTGAGAATCAGAGAATTATACTTGTAAAGGAATCGCTGACTCGCGGAAAAACAGTTCTTTCTCCTTTGAATAAATAAAAATATCCCTTTTTGCTGTCGCTGTTTATTTATAAATCAGCTTTTTTGGCAAAAGGGGATATTTTTATTGAATATTAATCGAAATCCTCTTCGGATACGGGAAGCTTTGCGCCGCAAACGCCGCAGAACTGGAATTTGTCCATTACCTCCGACTGGCATTTCGGGCAGACCTTAACGCCTTTAAGGCTTTGCAGCTCAAATTTCATTTTTTTGATTCTGCGTTTACGCGTATCAATATCTTCACAGTAAGCCTTCAATTCATCAATATTTTCAGGCGTTTTATAATAAGTTCTTCCGATGTCTGAAAATATTTCAAGGATTCTTTCTTCCTCGTAAATAATTTTTCTTTTCAGATTTCCTGTATCTGACAGGTTTTTTGTTTTTTCATTCATATTTCGGCTGGCGTCGCTAACAGCGTCGCCGATCTTATTAAAAATTCCCATAAAGTCCTCCCTTAATATTACATATCATAAATTTCCTGACTTGTTAAAAGCTTAATACCTGCGCTGCTTAAAACCTCGGCAGCCGCTTCGTTATCGGCGACTCTTAATATAACATAGGCGATATTTTCGGATTTGCTTACAAACGCATACATATATTCCACGCTTATTTTATTTGCATAAAGCGTATCCATAACCTTGGCAAGTCCGCCTGGATTGTCTTCAACGCCGACTGCAAGCACATCGGTAATAGTAACGGTACAGTCGGCGTCCTTTAGAGCGCCGCATGCTTTTTCAGGATCGTTTACAATAAGTCTCAAAATTCCGAAGTCCTTGGTATCCGCAATTGAAAGAGCGCGGATATCAATCTTGTTGTCTTTGAGTATATTAGTCATAGCCTTAAGCCTACCGGGTTTATTTTCAACGAAAATAGAAATTTGTTTAATCATTAGATATCCTCCTTTATTTGCGTCTGTCGATTACTCTTACCGCTTTACCTTCAGTTCTCTGAATGGTTTTGGGCTCTACAAGACGTATTTTTGCAGAAATGCCAAGCGTAGAATCTATTGCGTTTTTGATTATTTTTTCCTGATCCTCAAGGCTTTTTACAGTATCCGAGAACATTTCCGGGGATATTTCAACCTGTATTTCAAGAGTGTCGGTATTGTCGATTCTGTCCACGATAAGCTGATAATAAGGAGCAGTATTTCCAAGCTGAAGCAATACGCTTTCGACCTGAGACGGAAATACGTTAACACCTCTGATTATAAGCATATCGTCTGAACGGCCGGCTGGCTTCATCATTTTGATCAAGGTTCTGCCGCACGAGCATTTTTCGCGTTTGAGTATTCCGATGTCTCTTGTTCTGTATCTCAGCAGGGGAAAGGCCTCCTTTGTAATACAGGTGAACACTATTTCTCCCTGTTCTCCCTCAGGAAGCGTTTCTCCTGTATCGGGATCAATGGTTTCAGCGATAAAATGATCCTCATTAATATGCATACCGGTTTGTTCGCTGCATTCAAAAGCTACTCCGGGACCTATTATTTCTGTAAGACCGTAAATATCATGAGCCTTTAATCCGAGCTTCCGTTCAATTTCCGTACGCATTTCCTCTGTCCAAGGTTCGGCTCCGAACAGTCCTGCTTTAAGCTTTATCTGATCCTTTGATATACCCATTTCTTCCATAGTTTCTGCGAGAAACAGGGCATAAGACGGCGTACAGCAGATAAAAGTAGAGCCGAAATCCTTGATTATATTAATCTGACGTTTAGTATTTCCTGTTGATACCGGAATAACCGTCATACCCACCTTTTCAGCTCCGCCGTGCAGTCCTAAACCGCCGGTAAACAAACCGTATCCGTATGATACATGCATAAAGTCTTTATTTGTAGCTCCGGCGGCAGTAAGAGCTCTGGCGCAGCATTCCGCCCATATGTCGAGATCGTTTTCCGTATAGCCGACGACAATTTGCTTTCCCGTCGTACCGCTGGAGGCATGAAGCCTTACGACGTCTTCCATAGGAACGGCAAACAATCCGTACGGATATGTATCCCTGAGATCCTGTTTCATGGTAAACGGCAGCTTTTTCAAATCGTCTATTCCATGTATATCTTTTGGAGAAACACCGGCCTGTTCCATTCTTTCGCGGTAATAAGGAACATTTTTCATATACGCGTCTTACTGTCTGAGAAAGCCTGAAGCTCTGAAGAGCGCGCATTTCATCATGAGTTGCGCACTCCATACTTTTATTCCAATAATTTTTCATAAATCCGCCGCTCCCTTATTTGAAATTTTTTCCCAGATCAAAGGCTTTAAGATTAAGCTCAAGGAATTTTTCAGGTACGCAGGTTCTTATAGCGTCTTTCCAGACGTTTTCATCAAAGCTCATTTTTGAAGCTATAACGCCCATTAAAACAACGTTTGAAGCCTTTGCGTTACCTGCTTTCTCAGCGAGTGAAAGAGCGTCGGCAGCTATTATATCTATACCAAGCGCTTCGATTTTTTCCGCTATATCAGCCGGATATTCGGCATTACCGGTAATTACAGGCATAGGATCAAGCGTCTGTGTTGATGTTATAAGATGACCGTTTTTTTTCAGATAAGAAACCCACCTTGCGGCTTCGAGCAACTCGAATGAAACGATGATATCTGCTTCACCCTTTTCGATTACGGGAGAATAAACCTTGTCGCCGTATTTTACATAAGTTACAACGGAGCCGCCTCTCTGAGACATACCGTGAACCTCGCTTACTTTTACGTCATAGCCCTGAGAAAGCAGAACGTTTCCGATTATTCTGGATGCCAGCAGACTGCCCTGACCGCCGACGCCGACTATCATAATTGATTTAGTTTCCATATTCTTTAAAACCTCCGTCTTATTCAGTAATAGCGTCAAACCTGCACATTTCAGTACAGATTCCGCAGCCTACGCACAAGGTTTTGTCTATATCAGCCTTGCCGTCCTTGATTGAAATAGCCGGACATCCGATTTTCAGACATAGTTTACATGTTCTGCATTTATCCTTGTTTACGTTAAGAGCCGGCCTATGCTTAACATATTTAAGAAGCGCGCAGGGACGTCTTGATATAATAACGGAAGGTTCTTCAATTTCAAGCTCTTCAAGCACCGCGGCTTCAGTTTCCTTCATATTATACGGATCAACAACTCTTACTCTTTCGATTCCGACAGCTTTACATAACGCTTCAAGCGATACCTTTGAAGCCGGATCGCCCTTAAGGTTATAGCCTGTTGTCGGGTTCTGCTGATGACCGGTCATTCCGGTAATGGAGTTGTCAAGTATTATAACTGTTGAATTTGTCGCATTATACGCAATATTGATAAGTCCTGTAATGCCGCTGTGGATAAAGGTAGAATCGCCTATAACTGCAACGTTTTTGTTTTCTCCGTCTTTACCCATTATTTTATTCATGCCGTGGAGAGCGGAGATGGAAGCGCCCATACAAATTGTTGAATCCATAGAATTAAGGGGAGCGCGGCTCCGAGCGTATAACAGCCTATATCTCCTGAAACTGTGATATTATTCTTAGCCAAAGAATAGAATAAGCCTCTGTGCGGACATCCTGCGCACATAACCGGAGGTCTTACCGGAACGTTCGCTGAAAATTCTGTAAATTCGTTTTTTATGCCTAAAAGCTTTTCCTTGATAATGGACTGGGAAAGCTCCCCTATAAATCCGAAAAGCTCTTTTCCGATAACATTTATTCCAAGCTTTTTACAATGCGTTTCTATAATATCGTCGAGCTCTTCTATAACGTAGATTGTTTTAAATTTTTTCGCAAAATTCTTTATTAAATCGGCAGGCAGGGGATTTACTATACCTAATTTCAGGTAAGACGCACTGTCACCTAGAGCCTCCTTTGCATATTGATAAGCGACGCCGCTTGTTATAACGCCTATGCCGCCATCGTTAATTTCCGTGCTGTTAAGAGGAGAGGTTTCAGCGTATTCAATCAACTCTTTTGTTCTCTCTTCAACGACCGCATGACGTCCCTTTGCAAACGCGGGCATCATTACATATTTCTGAGGATTTTTAACATAGGGCTTGACCGGAACATTTTTTCTTTCGCAAAGCTCTACTATGCTCTGTGAATGTGATACTCTGGTTGAAAGTCTGACAATAACGGGAGTATCAAACTGTTCAGAAAGCTCGAAGCCGGCCTTTACAAAGTCCTTGCATTCTGAAGAATCGGAGGGTTCCAGCATAAGTACCTTAGAAGCTATCGCATGGTGACGGCTGTCCTGTTCATTCTGCGAAGAGTGCATACCCGGATCATCTGCAACGGCAATAACCAGTCCGCCGGTAACTCCCGTATATGCGGCGGTATAAAGCGGATCGGCGGCAACGTTTAGACCGACGTGCTTCATTCCGCAAAAGCTTCTTGCTCCCGCAATTGACGCTCCTATAGCGGTTTCCATAGCCACCTTTTCATTAGGCGCCCACTCTGCATACATTTCCTCGTATTTGGCGCCGTATTCTGTAATTTCTGTGGATGGAGTGCCCGGATAGCTTGAAATAAGCCGGCATCCGCTTTCATATAAACCTCTTGCAAAGGCTTCATTGCCAAGCATTAATCTTTTCATTAATTCAAATCCTTTCTTTCAGATAATTATCTTTTATCCATAAAGCGACCGAATCGGAATTATTATCTCCGATTACATAGTCGGCAATATCTTTCAGTTCATTTTTTGCGTTTCCTACGGCAATTTTTCTGTCGCAGGCATTAAACAGAGGAATGTCGTTTAAGTTATCTCCAAAGCCCGTTATACTTTCGTATGCCCCGTAATTTTTCAGGAAAACCACGGCATTATATTTTGAGGCTGCGGAGCCGAATACCTCCAGAAACCAGTATTCCTTATGATAAACGTCTCTGTAAAAGGCGAGCTTTACGCCTTTGTTTTTTTCTATTTCACATTTAACCGGAAGCAGTTTTTCGTAGCTGTCTAAAATGGTGAAATATACGGTACCGGAGTCTGCCGCTTCAGAAAGATCGCTGCATTTGATAAAAGGTTTGTCATATTTATCCCTTCTGACAGCATAAAAATCTTTCATAGCCCTGTTTGAAAAATCAGAATATACGGCATACAGCATATCTCTTTCAATTTTATACATAAAGGGATGCAGATTATGCCTTTTGAATATTTCTGACACAGCCAGCGCATTTTCTGGTTTTATGTATTCATTTTTCATATATCTGCCGGTAACGGTATCGTATATGCTTACTCCGTTCATCAGAATACAGGGAAGCTTTAAATTCAGCTTTTCGGTTATTTTCAAAGCGGAAGCTGCGGTTCTTGCCGTAGCAAAAGTAAAATTTAGTCCATTTTCAATTAAATCGTTGAGTATGTCCGCGGCTTTATCGCTGATATCTGCTTTTTCGTTGAGAAGCGTACCGTCAAGATCAGAAACAAATAGAGTCTTGGTCATTGGCTTCTCAAATCAAGTATTCTTTTGGCTTTACCCTGAAATCTTTCAAGGGATTTATGCTCAACAAGAGATACCTTTGTTTCGATGCCCAGAACTGTTTTTAGATTATGATGAATCGAACATCTCAGCGATTCAAGAGCGGCATAGTTTTCAAGCAGAGAGCTATCGGCAAGCTCGACCTTTACCTCTAAATGATCAGAAAAATTCGATCTTGTTATAACAAGCTGATAGTGCGGAGCAATCTGCTCAAAGCCCATAAGAACGCTTTCAATCTGAGACGGAAATACGTTAACGCCTCTGATTTTAAGCATATCGTCCGTTCTTCCCATAATTTTAGCCATTCTTGCAAAGGTTCTGCCGCATTTGCAAGGCTCATAGTCTATTTTGGTAATGTCCTTTGTCCTGTACCTGAGCATAGGAATACCTTCCTTAGAGAGCGTGGTTACAACAAGCTCTCCCTGAGCTCCTTTGGGAAGAACCTGAAGAGTATGCGGATCAATAACTTCGGCAAGGAAATGATCCTCGTTGATATGCATTCCGCATCTTAGCTCGCATTCTCCCGAAACACCCGGACCCATAAGCTCGCTCATGCCGTAATTATCAGTCGCAAAAAGACCGAGCGTTTTTTCGATCTGACTTCTCATTTCTTCTGTGCAGCCCTCAGAGCCGAAAAGGCCCAGACGCAGATTTATTTTATCTATAACTCCCATTTCCTTTGCGGTTTCTCCTATGTACTGCGCATAGGACGGAGTGGATACGAGTCCCGATGTCTTAAAATCCTGCATAAGCATTATTTGCTTTTCCGTGTTTCCGCTTGAGGTCGGCACAACCGTCGCGCCTATTTTTTCCAGACCGTAATGAAGTCCAAGCGCTCCGGTAAAAAGACCGTATCCGAAGGCTATCTGAATTATGTCGTCTTCAGACGCTCCTGCCGCCATACAGAGTCTTGCCATGCAGTCGCTCCAGTTTTCAATATCGTTTTTAGTGTACCCTACGACGGTCGGTTTTCCGGTAGTGCCGCTTGAGGCGTGAATTCTTATAATTTTATTAACAGGCTGTCCGAAAAGACCGAAAGGGTAGTTGTCGCGGATATCTTCCTTTGTGGTATACGGTATGTACTGTATATCTTCAAGAGACTTGATTTTATCCGCCGTAACGCCGGCTCTTTCAAGTCTGTCATGATAAAATTTCACATTTCTGCTGCAATAATCGACAAGCCACTTTAATCTTTCAAGCTGTATTTTTTCGATTGATTTTCGCGGCATTGTTTCGATGTCCTTTTGAAAAAACATTGTTTTACTTTCCTCTTTCCGTTTGATGTAAAAATGCATAAGCATTGATTATCATCTAATTATATCATTCTTTTATAAAAAAGTATATAGTTTTCTGATTTTAACAAGTTATTTTGTAACTTTTTGTAGATTTTTGAAGTATTGATTTGTACATTATTACTTAATTTAAGATAAATGAATTTTTAGATTTATGTTGATAAAACTGAAAATTTATTGTATAATAAAACCATTAATATAGAAAGGCCGCTTAAATTATGAAATGTTTGAATATTAATTTTATTAATAAAATAATATAATGAGGACGCCGAAAGGCTAGTCCGTGAATCGGAGATAAATTACCAGAATCAAATTTTGAATCTTTGCAGTAATGTAACGAAAAAAAAGGATACTCATCCGGTATTGCTTATATCAGGACCGTCCGGTTCCGGAAAAACTTCTACCGCCAATGAAATATCGAATTTATTATTCAGGGAATTCAATTGCGAAAGCAGCGTTATATCTCTTGATAATTATTTTCGTTCAAATAATTCGCCCGATATGCCTAAAGATAAATATGGCAACGTAGATCTTGAATCGCCATATTGTACCGATCTTGATCTTTTGAAGGAGCATCTTAACGCTTTGAAAAACGGAAGAGAATTTATGATGCCTGTATTTGATTTCAAATCTCAGGAAAGAAGCGGTTATATACCATATAAAAGAAATAAGGGCAGTATAGCTTATATTGGAAGGTATACACGCATTGAATCCGCTGGTTACAGGAGATTGCGGCGATTTTGCGGTATGCGCGTATATCAGTGTTCGCACAAGGCTTAAATCAGATAATAACAGAACTCTGCATCCCAGAATGATAAGGTTAATGAGAAGATTATGCCGAGACTGCCTGTTCAGAGGGCGGGATATTGAATCGGTTTTCAGCTATTTTGAAAGCGTTTCCGAGGGTGAAAATAAGTATATTCTGCCTTTTAAGAGCAGAGCTGATTTTCAGATAGATACGTTTATGCCTTATGAGGTGCCGGTATATAAAAATTGTTTGGAAAATAAGCTGACACAGGTTCGGGACAGATTAATCAATAATGATTACTATAAAAATATTGTTGAATTTTTAGATTCATATTGCCGATGAGCGAAAAAAATGTACCGGAAACTTCGCTTATCCGCGAATTTATAGGTTAAATGACGCCGCAGAGGTTGACGGCTTATGAATAATATTATATAATGTATGATAGTAAATTATTTCAAGTCAGGTCAGCCGCCGGCCATAATGAGCGGAGCTGAATATTCAGCAGTATATGGAGTATAAAATGAAAAATTTGGTGTCTGCATCTATATTGAGCGCGGATCTTTTGGATTTGAAAAATGAAATCGGAAAAGTGGTGGAAAGCGGTTCGGATATGCTGCATTTCGACGTTATGGACGGCGTTTTTGTCAATAATATTTCCTTCGGCTTTCCTATGCTTGAGGCAGTAAAAAAATGCACCGACATATGTCTTGACGTTCATTTGATGATTTCTGAGCCTATTAAGTATATAGAAAGGTTTGCAAAAGCCGGGGCCGATATTATTACATTCCATCTGGAAAGCGAAAGCAGTACGGAGAAAACCATTGAGACGATAAAAAAATGCGGAATCAGAGCGGGACTCTCGATTAAACCTAATACAGAATTTGAAAAAGTTATTCCTTTTATTAGCAATATAGATCTTCTTTTGATAATGACTGTGGAACCGGGATTCGGAGGACAGGCGTATATTGATAAAATGACTGATAAAATCAAAAAAGCTTACAGATATATAAAAGCAAATAATCTGGATGTAAAAATTCAGGTTGACGGCGGTATTAATCAAAATACCGCAAAAGCCGCTTCCGAAGCCGGAGCGGATATACTTGTGGCCGGAAATTATCTGTTCAGATCGGAAAATATGAAAAAAGCGGTTGAATCTATACGATAATTTATACGGACGCTATTTTTTTAACGGCGTCCTTACATTCTGCGCAAACATAATATTCCTGCATGGCAGAATCTGTGAAATCGTCGCTTTCCTGAGCCGATCCAAGGCCCTTTATCGAATTTGAAATAAAACTTTTATATGATTCGGATGTTTCTATAATAAGTCTTAATGAATTTGAGCTGTAAAAAGCATACTGGATTTTATAATATCCGGTATTTTTTCATTAATAAAACGGCAAAATTCCTGAAGGGCTTCGAAATCATCAAATGTACAGACAAGACGGCATTTTCTGCGCTTTGACGCCGTAGTTTTAGGCGGAAACGATATAAAAATAAGACATCCGTTTATCCTTGAAAATATTTCGACATATAGCTTTTCCCGAGTTATATCGACTCCAAGCTTTTCTGTTATTTCATCAGCAACGGATAGTATGAATTCGGTGGCTTTGTCGCTGTCCCAGTCGTCGTATTGTATGTCGTAATTGTAAAGGTCTATTTGGGATAAAACAATTTTCACGGAGCAATCGCTTAATTTTTCTATTTTCATTAAATCCCGTTCCTCCTTTTTAATTTATCGTTTCACTTTTTCAGTAAAAAATTCGTCTGTCTGAAACAGACTGAATATAAAAATCATGTTCGATAATAACAGTATATACAGAATGTAAAAAATTGGTGTATGTTTATTGGAGCACAAAATGAGAAAAAAACAAAACGTCTATAAGCCAAAAAGAAATTTTAATATTGTAAATAATATGTTTACAATTTTGTTTTCACTGGCGCTCGTATCCTTTTTTACATTAATTGGTTACAGCGTAGCAAAACCGTTTGCAAAGGTCGGAGAAGCGGAAAAGGAAAAAAGCGTTTCCGGAGCAGAAACGGAAACCGTTCCGGTGACAGAAACGTATACTGCTCCGGGCGAAAACGATACCGTAGCTTACTGGCTGGCGGAGGCTGAAATTGAAGATATGGATACGCTTGAGCGTATGCTTGACAGAATCGACGATTCATACAATACGGTAGTTATTCCTCTAAAAATTAAAGGAGGAATGCTCAATTATAATTCCTCCAACGAGGGCGCTATTATGGCGGAGGTTACATCTGAGCCTGAACTGGACGATATTGTAAGTAAAATAAAGTCGCGCGGGTTTAAGCCTGCCGCTTCTTTAAGTCTGCTTAATGATAATATGTATCCCAGAGCTGATAAGTCGGCGGGCTTTATTGATAAAAAAAAGCGGTAAGCTTTGGTATGACGCGGATGAAAATAAGGGCGGAAAGCCGTGGCTTTCGCCGTCGGCTTCATCCTCAGGTAATTATCTTTCATCTCTGACCGCTGAAATTGCCGGGGCAGGCTTCGAATTCATAATTGCCGCAGACGTAGAATTTCCGCAGTTCAGCCGAATTGGTCTGGACGCTATCGGAGAATCTGTTACAAATGAAAACAGGTATCTTGATTTAATAGATATTGTGAATAAAACTGCCGCTGCCGCCGATTCAAATAACAGTGAAATGTGGATAGAGATTTCTGCTGCCGAAATGTTTGACGGGACATGCGAGGTTTTTCAGCCGATTTTACTTGATACTGAAAAAATAGTTCTGGAAATAAACGTTGAGGATTTTAAATCGGTAGTAAAATGCGGAGATGAAAATATTGATTTTTCATCAATGAGCGCCGGAGAGAAGGCGGAAAAGGTATGCGATATTGCGGAAACTTATATTTATAAAACTTCCTTCATTCCTGAGCTTACCGGAAAATCATTGACTTCTTCAGATAAAAGGGAAGCGGCGGAAGCTTTTTAAACGTATGGATTACGATTCATACATAATCAGATGAAAAAAATGCCTGTTCTTAAATTGAACGTGCATTTTACAGGAGAGGGGATATTATGAATAAAAAGCATTTAGGAGTATTATATATAATTGTTTCGGCGTTCTGTTTTGCGCTTATGAATACGTTTGTAAGACTTTCCGGAGATCTTCCTACAATACAGAAAAGCTTTTTCAGAAATTTTGTCGCTGTCATTTTTGCAATTATTGTTTTAAAGAAAAATCATATTCCTATAAGATGGGGAAAGGGAAATCTTAAATTTCATTTATTACGTTCGGCAGCGGGAACTCTCGGTATACTATGTAACTTTTATGCGATTGATCATCTTGTACTTTCCGACGCTTCGATGCTTAACAAAATGTCGCCTTTTTTTGCCATTATTTTTTCGTTTATATTTTTAAAGGAAAAAATATCGGTTTTTCAGACTTTAGCTGTAGCCGCTGCATTTATCGGAAGCCTGTTTATTATAAAGCCGAGCTTTACGGGAATAGACTTCCTACCGGGTTTTATTGGTTTTCTCGGAGGTATGGGAGCCGGCGCGGCATATACAGCCGTAAGGCATCTGGGAAGTAAAGGAGAAAAAGGACCGTTTTATTGTTTTATTCTTTTCAGCATTTTCGTGTCTTGTAACCTTACCCTATATTATTTTCAATTATCAGCAGATGGAGATTCGGCAGTTGATTTATCTGTTATGCGCAGGACTTTCTGCCGCCGGAGGGCAGTTTTCAATAACGGCGGCTTATTGCTATGCTCCGGCAAAGGAAATATCCGTTTATGATTATTCCCAGATAATATTTGCAGCGGCAATAGGATATGTTTTATTCGGTCAAATTCCGGATAAATTCAGTTTTGTCGGTTATGCGGTAATAATAACGGCGGCAATACTGATATTCATATATAATAATAAATCTTCCGGAAGAAATTCTGAAAATAAGATAAATAAAATATGAAAATTTTGTGGTTATATTGACAATGCGCAGCAGTTCTGTTAAAATGAATTATATAAAAACTTAAAGGATGATTAATTTGTTTGGATATATCCGTCCCTTCAAGCCGTATATGAGATACAGCGAGTATCAGGTCTACGGAGGATTTTACTGCGGTCTTTGTAAAAATCTCGGCGAGAATTACGGCCAGCTATACAGAATGATGCTAAGCTATGATTTCGCTTTTCTGGGTATACTTTCAAATTCTTATAACACTGATCCTCTGTATTTTGAACCTCAGCGCTGTATAGTTCATCCTTTAAAAAAAAGGCTTTGCCTAAAAAATACGGAAGCGCTTGATTTTACGGCGGCCGCTGCCGTTATTTCTGTATATCAGAAGCTCTGTGACAGCATATCGGACTGTTCGTTTATAAAATCAATACCATATAGAATTATCAGAAAATTATCGGTTAAGGGATATAATAAGGCCGCTATGAAATATCCTGAAACTGCTGAGAAAATTCAGATAGAAATGAACAGACAGCTTCAGCTTGAAAGCGAAAGCTGTAAATCAATAGATCAGGCATGCGAGCCTACGGCAGTTATTATGTCAGAGCTTGCCGCTCAAATATCGTCAGATTCAACACAGTCAGAACAGCTTAAAGGATTCGGTTATCATTTAGGACGTTTTGTTTATCTTGCTGACGCATATGACGATGCAGAAGACGATTTAAAGCATAATAATTATAATGTTCTTCTCAAGTATCATAGCAGGGTTACCGACGCTAAGAAGCTTGCTGATGAAAATATAAATATGAGTCTGTGTATGATAGCAGAATATTATAGTAAAATGAAAATACAGAGATTCAAGGATATTATAGAATAACGTTATTTATCTTGGTTTAAAAAGCTTTAGTTTGCCTAAAAAACGAAGAATAAGAAAACAAGAAAACAGTGAAATAGTTTTGTAGGGTAATAATATTTTGATTAATGAAAATAATATCGGGGACAGAGAGAGATTTAATAAAGAATATTTGAAAATTATTGATTTGATAAACAAAGAAGAGTTTATTCAGGTTCAGATAATTCTTGATAATTATAATCTGAAGGATTATGCGTTATGGAATTATGTATATGCGTTGTTTAGACATGAACAAGGCTGGATGAACGACGCGTATGGAACATTATAAAAGAGCATACAAGCTTGAACCGAATAACCGAGTTTATCATAAGGCCTATGTTGATATATTTAAAATGCGTTACCATTACTTTGATAAAAAACATATCAGGAATATAGGGTGTGTGTGCTGCGGTCTTGTTTCCTGCGGTTGTTGCGTTGGCTGCTGCGTTAAATATGTTATTCCTGTATTTTATTGCGCCTATTGCCTTCATGACAACAATTTGCTTCCT
>ENA-OQCO01000381-OQCO01000381.1-human-gut-metagenome-genome-assembly--contig:-NODE-381-length-24819-cov-3.803337_pt1 | contig 24819 bp, 30 predicted proteins | sample MGYA00242500_ERZ504582 | MGnify/ENA primary metagenome ERZ504582 (study PRJEB26092, sample SAMD00036346) | human gut metagenome | host: Homo sapiens | study: EMG produced TPA metagenomics assembly of...
CAGTTGATCATCTTATCGATATTTCCATCTCAGCAGGTCTGGGATGAAGAGTATATTTAATTTCTTCATAATGATCTGTAAAGATCTCTTGTAGGATATTCATGATTCTATTATGAAGGAAAAGACAAAAAAAGAAACCCACCCCTCAAGAATGAGGGGCAGGGGAGTTGAAGTGTCGAAGACACTTTTTTAAAAAATGACAATAAATAAAGTATTGACATTAAAAGTTGGTAGTACCATAATATTGTATACAAGAAAAAAGACTTAATATGAAAAACTGGAGGAGTGTATGAAATTTCTTAGACAATTTATGATTATTTTACTACTCTCTTTTTTGGGAGAAGTGCTTAAGATGTTCATACCATTGCCAATTCCGGCAAGTGTGTATGGACTGGTGTTAATGTTGTTATGTCTGGTGACTGGTATTTTGAAGACGAGTCAAGTTAAAGAGGCAGCATTTTTTCTGATTGAGATCATGCCCGTTATGTTTATTCCAGCAGCAGCTGGATTAATTGATTCGTGGAAAGTTTTACAGCCATTATTACTGCCAATACTAGTCATAACTGTAGTGATCACAATATTTGTTATGGTAGTCACAGGAAAAATAGCACAAATGATAGCACAGAAGAGAGGAATCAAAAATGAATGAAATGTTCAGACAATCATTGTTTGCAGGAGTAACGATCAGTTTGATCGCATATGAGATCGGACTATTTTTAAAGAGAAAGCTGGGATTAGCAATATTAAATCCATTATTAGTATCTATAGTTATTGTGATCTTGGCATTGAAAGTATTTGGAATCAGTTATGAAGTATATAACGCAAGTGCGAAATACATATCTTATTTGTTGACGCCAGCAACAGTGTGTCTTGCTGTACCTCTATATGAGCAGTTAGAATTACTAAAGAAAAATAAGGTTGCAGTTGTTTGTGGAATATTATCAGGAACATTAGCAAGTTTAACAGGAATTTTTGTTCTTTGTATGTTATTTGGATTCAACCACCAACAGTATGTAACAATGCTTCCTAAATCGATCACAACAGCGATCGGAATTGGAATATCAGAAGAATTAGGTGGAATCGTGACAATTACAGTTGCAGTGATCATTATTACTGGAATTCTTGGAAATGTGATCGCAGATACAGTATTCCATATCTTTAAAATAAAAAATCCATTGGCAAAAGGCCTGGCACTTGGAACAGCATCTCATGCGATCGGAACAGCAAGAGCAATTGAGATGGGACCAGTCGAAGGTGCAATGAGCAGTCTGGCAGTAGCAGTAGCAGGACTTTTGACTGTTGTATTTGTATCAGGATTTGCTCAGCTTATTTAAAATAGGAGGAAGAAATCATGGCAGATGAGAAAATGATCATCACGATCGGAAGAGAACATGGAACAATGGGAGATAAAGTAGCAGAAAAAATTCGAAGACAATTTGAATTGCCACTTTATGACAAGGCACATCTTCTAAGAATAGTAGAAGAAACGGATGATTATGATGAATTAAATGCATTTTTAATGACAGAAAAGTAAACAGTCTGTTATATGCGATCGCAATGAGTGAGAATGTAAGTTCTAATGATGTGCCTTTCGGGATTATCAAGAAGATTATTGGTAATACGGGAGGCGTCGTGATGGATAGCTGTGGAAATTATCTTTTCAGGGAACGTCCGAATACGGTAAGAATTTTTATGCATGCAGACAAGAACATTCGAATTAAAAATCTTATGAAATATCTTGGAATAAGCAAAGAACAAGCTGAAAAAGAAATAGAAACAGAAGATTCAAAACGTTATGAATTTCATAAATATTACACAAATGAAATATGGGGAATGTCCAATGGATATGAATTATGTCTGGACGAAGGAATCCTTGGAATCGATGGATGTGTAAAAATGATTTTGGACTATCTGAAAATAAGAAATTTAATTTAAAAAAGTTCTTGACATTACAAAAATAATATGTATAATAGATAGAGGTGGTTGCAACAGACCACCTCGAATATAAATCTGGCTCCATGGTCAAGCGGTTAAGACGCGACCCTCTCAAGGTCGAATCACGAGTTCGATTCTCGTTGGAGTCATAAGCTACAAACTTCGTATTTATGCGGTTTGTAGCTTTTTTATTTTGTTTATATTTGAATTGGTTAAAGAAAAGGGTTAAAGTTTTTGAAATATTAAATCTGGAATAAAAATATAACGATCAAGAAATAAAAAATCCCCCTGACATATAAAATGCCAAAGAGGATTCAAACAAATGTCAAAGTGCTGATTAAAGCACAAAGATATTATATCACACAAAAAACAAAATGCAATAATCACTTGACAAAAAAATATCAATATGATAATCTACAACAAGAGTGAATCTGAACTATCGGGTCCACGAAGGGGCACACCACCTCGGGTGTGATGCTTCTTTGTGGACCCTTTTTTTGTTCCTTTTAAAGATAAAAGGAAAGTCAGTCAAGGAGGAAAGCAGATGAGATTAAATGGAGAGACAAAAACATTAAAAGACCCTGTCGCATTATCTGATTTCTTAACACAGGAAGGATTTTCAGATAAGAGAATCGCAGTGGAAAGAAATGGAGAAATCGTTCCTAAAGGGGAATATGCGAATGTGATCTTAAGTGACAGTGACACATTAGAGATCGTAGCCTTTGTCGGTGGCGGATGATCTGAAGATAACAGGTACAAAGAGATAAGAAAATTATGCATATATAAAGGAGAATAACATGAAACAGGACAAGTTAATCATCGGTGGACATGAATTTGATTCAAGATTTATCTTAGGATCAGGAAAATATTCCTTAGATCTGATCAATGCAGCAGTGCAGAATGCAGGAGCACAGATCATTACATTAGCACTTCGAAGAACGAACACAAATGATACAGCTAATATTCTTGACTATATTCCAGAAGGTGTCACACTTCTTCCAAATACATCTGGAGCAAGAAATGCAGAAGAAGCAGTTCGTATTGCAAGACTTGCAAGAGAAGTAGGATGCGGAGATTTCGTTAAGATTGAAGTTATTCATGATTCTAAATATCTGCTTCCAGATAACTATGAAACGATCAAGGCAACAGAAATCCTTGCCAAAGAAGGATTTGTTGTTATGCCATATATGTATCCAGACTTAAATGCAGCCAGAGATCTTGTAAATGCTGGGGCAGCTGCAGTTATGCCTCTTGGGTCTCCAATTGGATCTAACAAAGGAATCTGTACGAAAGACTTTATCCAGATTTTGATCGATGAGATCGATCTTCCGATCATCGTAGATGCAGGAATTGGAAAACCATCTCAGGCATGTGAAGCAATGGAAATGGGTGCAGCTGCAGTGATGGCGAATACAGCAATCGCAACTGCAGGTGATATTCCAGCCATGGCAGAAGCATTTAAGAAAGCAATTGAGGCAGGAAGAAGCGCATATCTGGCAGGACTTGGAAGAGTCATTGAAAAAGGTTCTAGCGCATCATCACCATTAACAGGATTTTTGGAGGATTAATCATGAGTGTAAGAATTGATGAGAATACAGATCATATGAAATATACGGATGATATGGAAGCGATTGATTCAGATATCATGGACCGTGTCATCGCAGAGATGAACAGCTATGATGCAGACATTTATACAGCAAAAGATGTCAAAGAAGCATTGGCAGCAGAAACTTGTTCTGTTGATAATTTCAAAGCTTTATTATCGCCAGCGGCATTGCCGTTTTTGGAAGAAATTGCACAGAAAGCACAGAAAGAGACAAGAAAACATTTTGGAAACTCTGTAGCAATCTTTACTCCGTTATATATTGCAAACTACTGTGAAAATTATTGTGTTTACTGTGGATTTAATTGCCACAACAAGATCAAACGTGCTCAGCTTAATGCAGAAGAGATTGAAAAAGAAATGCAGGCGATCGCAGAGACAGGATTGGAAGAAGTTTTGATCTTGACTGGAGAAAGTCCAAACAAATCAAGTGTTGAATATATCGGAGAAGCATGTAAGATCGCGAAGAAATATTTTAAACTGATCGGTCTTGAAGTATATCCAATGGATTCTAAAGATTATGCATATCTGCATGAATGTGGGGCAGATTTTGTTACAGTCTTCCAGGAAACATATAATTCAGACAAATATAAGACACTGCATTTGGGTGGAAGAAAGAGAATCTTCCCATACCGTCTCAATGCTCAGGAACGTGCGATCATGGGTGGAATGAGAGGTGTCGGATTTGCTGCTCTCTTAGGATTGGATGATTTTAGAAAAGATGCACTGGCAACAGGAATGCATGCATATCTTTTACAGAAAAAATATCCACATGCAGAAATCGCATTTTCATGTCCTAGATTACGTCCGATCATTAATAACGATAAGATCAATCCAAAAGATGTTCATGAACCACAGCTTCTACAGATCATTTGCGCATATCGATCTTTATGCCATTTGCAAGCATTACGATCTCAACACGTGAATGTGAAAGATTCCGTGACAACATCATTCAGATCGCAGCGACGAAGATTTCAGCAGGAGTAAATGTTGGAATCGGTGGACACAGTCAGGAAGAAGAAAAAGGTGATGAACAGTTCGAGATCAGTGAATGGAAGATCAGTTGATGAGATTTATCAAATGATCGAGGACAATGGCATGCAGCCAGTTATGACAGATTATATTTATGTATAAGAAAACAAAAAAAGTATATAGTATACACAATCCCGGATCAAAATAAAAGATCCGGGATTTTTATCCTAGGAAAATCCGATGGAATCCCCTATGCAATAAAAAGCTCGCCGCTCCTAAAAAGAAGAATATAGAGAAAGATCAAGGATTTTTAACATAATATAGTTTGTAGATACTTGGCTCAGTAGAGCCATTGAGCAAGAAGCCTCCACTTCAAAATCAGGGATTTAAGTGGTGGGAGCATGTCATTGAGATCTGGGCGGTTGCAACCAATATATATTGAAGGAACCTTCCCGAATGGTGTACAATATGATATGGCAAGTGCGATCCAGTTAATGCACAATATGATGGTGGCTCATGCAAAAGCTGTTATTGCATACAAAGAAGCAGGCCATGAAGGGAAGATAGGTATCGTTCATTCGTTAGAAAGTAAATATCCTTATGATAAAACGAAAGACGAAGATGTTAAAGCGGCAAAAAATGAAGATGTATTAAATAATCAGTTCTTGTTAGATGCAACATTCCTTGGGAAATACAGGGATGAAACAATGGAGATCATCAATCGTTTGGTAGAGTTAAACAATGGAAGCTTTCATGCAAGCAAAGATGATATGGAGATCTTAAAAGAAGCTGCATCTTACAATGATTATCTTGGAATCAACTATTACCAGAGCCGTTTTATCAGATATTATGATGGGGAAAATGATATATTTCATAATGGAACAGGAGAAAAAGGTACTTCAAGATTCTGCTTAAAAGGTGTCGGAGAACGTATGGATAAAGAAGGAATTCCAAAGACAGACTGGTATCGCGAAGTAAGCAAGACAAAAGAACTGTAAAATTGCAATGGAGGAATGAGAAATGGAATATCAGGGAATCATTTTTGATTTCAATGGAACATTATTTTTTGACAATGATAAACATGTGAAAGCGTGGAATGAGATTTCTAAGATCTTACGAGGAAAAGAAATCACGTTAGAGGAATTACATACGAAACTAAACGGAACACCAAATATACAAAATATTTTATATTTTACAGATGGGAAGGCAACAAAAGAAGAATTAGAAAAATATTCTCAGAAAAAAGAAGAATATTATCGTCAATTCTGTAAAGAAGATACGGAAAAATTTCATCTGGTAGATGGTGTATGTGAGTTTTTTGATCATTTGAAAGAAAAAGATATTCCATTTACGATTGCCAGTGCATCAATCAAAGAAAATATTGATTTCTTTATTGAATCCTTTGGACTGGACCGCTGGATCAAGCCAGAAGATATCGTTTATGATGATGGAACATATGAGAATAAGATCGCAATGTTTCATAAAGCAGCCGATGTGATCGGCATTGATATGAAAGACATCAGAATTTATGAAGATTCCAATTCTGGAATCCGAAATGCATATGATGCAGGATGTGAACAGATCGTTGTGATCTGTGACAAGGAAAATGAAGAAGAATTTTTAAAACGTCCAGGAGTTATAGAAGTTATGCAGGATTTTTCCTTTGCAAAAGAATTGTAATACAAATTTAAAATTGATTTTAGGGAGTTTCGTAGACGAACTCCTTTTGTGATAAGATAAATTGAATATACCTTAATCAATAAATGAGAAAGGGTATACTCTTTTGAAATATAAGAAGAAAGATATAAAGGAGAGTTCGATGATCAATCAGTTAGTAAACAATATTAAAAAATTAGATGCCCCTATTGTTGTTGGATTAGATCCAATGCTTGATTATGTACCAGAATATATTAAGAAAGCAGCATTTGCTGAATATGGTGAGACTTTAGAAGGAGCAGCAGAAGCAATCTGGCAGTATAATAAAGGAATCATTGATGCAACTTATGATCTGATTCCAGCAGTTAAACCACAGATTGCTATGTATGAACAATTTGGAGTTCCAGGACTTGTTGCATTTAATAAGACATGTGAATATGCAAAGAGCAAAGGTCTTGTGATCATCGGAGATATCAAACGTGGAGATATTGGATCAACATCCAAAGCTTATGCGATCGGTCATGTAGGAAAGGTTGCAGTGGGAAGCAAGACATACAGCGGATTTTGTGAAGATTTTGTAACAGTTAATCCATATCTTGGAAGTGATGGAATCCGTCCATTTATGGAAGTATGTAAAGAAGAGAAGAAGGGAATGTTCATCTTAGTTAAGACATCAAACCCATCTAGCGGAGAATTCCAGGATCAGGAGATCGATGGAAAACCGTTATATGAGATGGTAGCCGAGAAAGTTGCTTCCTGGGGAGAAGAACTGATGGGAGATTCTTACAGCTATATCGGTGCCGTTGTTGGAGCAACTTATCCTAAGATGGGAGAAGTATTAAGAAAGATCATGCCAAAATCATACATCTTAGTTCCAGGATACGGAGCACAGGGTGGTCAGGCAAAGGATCTTGCACCATTCTTTAACGAAGATGGATTAGGTGCGATCATTAATTCTTCCAGAGGAATCATCTGTGCATATAAACAGGATGCTTACAGTCAGTTTGGAGAAGAAAATTACGTAGATGCATCAAGACAGGCTGTTCTTGATATGAAAGAAGATTTAAAACAGGCTTGGGTAAAATAAAAGATCACCTATTTTGTGAGTAAAGAAAACAGCCAGATAAAGGAGAATTGCAAGATGAGTAAGAAACAGGTAATGGCAGAGATCATTCGTCATACATCTTTATCAGACGGAATCTTTGATATGACATTGAAAGCAGAAGAGATTGCGAAAGAAGCAAAAGCAGGACAGTTTATTTCTGTTTATCTGAATAACAAGAGTAAGATCCTTCCAAGACCGATCAGTATCTGTGGGATCGATAAAGAAGCAGGGACATTAAGGATCGTCTATCGTACGGTTGGAGATGGAACGAAGGAATTATCCGATTACAAAGAAGGTGAGATGGTCAAAATCTTAGGACCTTTAGGAAACGGATTTACACAGAAAGACAAAAAAGCAATTTTAATCGGTGGAGGAATCGGAATTCCTCCGATGTTAGAATTAATGAAGCAGTTAGATTGCGACAAAACAGCAGTTTTAGGATACCGTGACAGTGATATGTTCTTAAAAGACGAATTTGAGGCGGTTGGAGATGTTGTGATCTCTACAGAAGACGGATCTTTTGGAACGAAGGGAAATGTCATTGATGCGATCAAAGAGCAGGGCGTGGAAGGAAGCATCATCTATGCATGTGGTCCAACACCAATGCTTCGAGGAATCAAAGCATATGCAGAAGAGATGGGGATCGAAGCACAGATTTCTATGGAAGAGAGAATGGCATGTGGAATCGGTGCATGCTTAGCCTGTGTTTGCAAGTCAAAAGACGTAGATTCCCATTCACATGTTCATAACAAACGTGTTTGCAAAGATGGGCCAGTATTCGACGCCAGGGAGGTGGAACTATAATGAATTTATCAGTTGATATTGCCGGAGTAACAATGAAGAACCCTGTGACAACAGGATCAGGAACATTTGGTTCCGGAGAAGAATTCAGTGAATTTGTCGACCTTTCCAAATTAGGAGCAGTGACAACTAAAGGAGTTGCTAATGTTCCATGGCCGGGGAATCCTGTACCTAGAGTTGCAGAGGTATATGGTGGTATGTTAAATGCGATCGGATTACAGAATCCTGGGATCGATGTGTTTGTTGAACGAGATATTCCATATCTTAAGAAAGCCGGAGCAACGATCATTGTTAATGTTTGTGGAAAATCCGAAAAGGATTATCTCGAGGTTGTAGAAAGACTTGCTGACCAGCCAGTAGATTTATTAGAGATCAATGTATCTTGTCCGAATGTGAAAGAAGGCGGGATTGCTTTTGGACAGGATCCAAAAGCGTTATATGATATTACGAAGGCAGTGAAAGCAAAAGCAAAACAGCCGATCATCATGAAGTTAAGCCCGAATGTCACAGATATCACAGAGATGGCAAAAGCTGCAGTTGATGCAGGAAGTGATGCTCTTTCTTTGATTAATACATTAACAGGAATGAAGATCGATATTGAAAGAAGAGATTTTGTGCTTGCCAATAAGACAGGTGGGATGTCCGGACCAGCGATCAAACCAGTTGCTGTCCGTATGGTATATCAGGTTGCTAACGCTGTGGATGTGCCAATTATCGGTATGGGTGGAATCTCAACAGCTGAGGATGCATTAGAGTTTATCATGGCTGGTGCAACAGCGGTATCAGTAGGAACAGCAAACTTTATCAATCCTGCAACGACACTTGAAGTTGTTGATGGAATCAAAACTTACATGGAAAGACATCAGATTAATGATATTAACGAATTGATCGGATGTGTCAAATAGATAATAAAAGGAGGATGAGGGTATGAATATTTTATTTTTCCTGACTCCGAAAAGTGAGGTTGCCTATATCCCTGCCAATGAAAGTTTAAGGCAGGCATTTGAAAAACTAAAATATCATGGATATTCAGCAGTGCCGACATTAACTGATGATGGTAAATACGCAGGAACGATCACAGAAGGTGATGTATTGCGTGCCATGGAATCTATGTGCCATTGGAATATATCAGAAGCTGAGAAAGTCAAACTTATGGATGTAAAGAGAAAGAGAAACATTCAGGCAGTGACGATCAGCACAGATATGGATGATCTTGTCGATGTGATCACAGATCAGAATTTTGTTCCGGTCATTGATGATCAGGAGAAATTTATCGGGATCGTGACAAGAAAAGATGTGATTCGTTTTTATTATGACGAATACCGCAAATTAGCAAAGAATGAATAAGATGGAGGTTTAAATAGAAGATGGAACAGTATAAGAGAGAGTTTATCGAATTTATGGTAGAAAGTGATGTATTAAAATTTGGAGAATTTACATTAAAGAGTGGAAGAAAATCTCCATTTTTCATGATGCAGGAGCTTATGTGACAGGATCTCAGTTAAAGAGACTTGGAGAATATTATGCAAAAGCAATCCATAGTACTTATGGAGATGATTTTGATGTGTTATTCGGACCTGCATACAAAGGAATTCCATTAGGAGTTGTAACAGCGATCGCATACAGCGAATTATATGGAAAAGAAGTTCGTTATTGTTCTGACCGTAAGGAAGCAAAAGATCATGGTGCAGATAAAGGAAACTTCCTTGGAAGCGAATTAAAAGACGGTGACCGCGTGATCATGATCGAAGATGTTACAACATCTGGTAAATCCATGGAAGAGACAGTTCCAAAAGTAAAAGGAGCAGCAAACGTAGAGATCGTTGGATTAATGGTATCCTTAAACCGTATGGAAATCGGTAAAGGCGGAGAAAAATGTGCACTGGATGAAGTGAAAGAATTATATGGATTTGATACAGCAGCGATCGTTGATATGGAAGAAGTTGTAGAATGTTTATATAACAAAGAATGTAATGGAAAAGTTGTGATTGATGATACATTAAAAGCAGCAATTGATGCATACTATGAACAGTATGGTGCAAAACATTAAGGATGGTTCTTGTGACGGTTGAGAAAAAGAAGTTAGCCAGACGAGGAATAAAAGTTATATTTTATCTTTATATCATAGTTATATTTTATTTTGTATTATTGAGTGAACGATATGGGAGGGATACAGGATATGATACCTCCCATATGAACTTAGTTTTATTCAAAGAAATCAACAGGTTCTGGACATACAGACATCTTTTGTCCACCGAAGCAGTGGTCACAAATCTGTTTGGAAATATTTTTGCATTCAGTCCATTTGGTTTTATGATCCCGATCGTGATCAATAAGAAAAAGGCATTTTTTCGTGCAGTGTTTGCAACTTCCTTTTTTAGTTTAGTGATCGAGACAAGTCAATTGATCATGAAAGTAGGGGTATTTGATGTAGATGATCTTCTGATGAATACGGTTGGTGGATTGATCGGGTATATGATATACAGGGTCGTAGTAGCAGTATATGATTTATATAACAGAAAGAGGGCGGCAAAATGAAGAGAAACAAAAGAAAAACATTTGCATATCGTCCATCTGACAAGATTATTTCACGGGAATCAATTGTTTCTGTGATTTTAGGAGCAGCAGGGATCATTGGATATTACCTGCTGCTTTTCGGTTCCATAAAGACAGGAGGAACAAGTAGTCCATTAAGTGGAGCTGGAGGATGGATCTTGCTGGTAGTATCAGCTATAGGATTATATTTTGGAATACAAAGTATGAAAGATACCGCAGCAGTGATGAAATGGAAGATCATTGGATGTACTTGCAACGGAATTGTGCTGGCAGTATCTGTGATCATTTTTGTGATTGGAATAATTGCAATGATCTAAGTAAAGAAAGGAAGAGATGACTTGAATACAATGTTATCAGAAAGACATGAATTAAATAAGATCGCACTGTTAGAATTAAAGAAAGATGTAGAAGAAACAAGAGAATTTTCTTCATATTTTTCTAAAATGGCAGATCTTTTATTATATGTAAATGAGATTTACGATACCAAAGAGAGGACATTAGAACAGTTAAAACAGTGGAATAGAATATGGTATGAAGAGATCAGCCAGGAACAATATGCACATAGTTTTGGGAATCCAAAATTTTGTACAGAAAAGTTTGGAAAAGAGTATGGTCAGATCTTCGCATTTTTATATGCAGAGATGCGCAGTGGATTTATCTATGCGATCGAAGGAAGACTGTTTGACCTTGTGATCAACAATGAATTGTTCTTGGAAATCAGTAATTTATTTTTGTCAGGAGAAGAACATCCGCAGAAGATCAAGCATATTGTTTTTGATCATATGAGAGATTACAGCGAGGATGTTTTTGAGTACAGAATCAGAGAACAGTTAGACCCAGAACTTGATTTTGCAACAAAGATCGTGATGGAATCTGATCTCAGTGATCCAGATATTTTGTATCAATATGGAGAATATATTTCTGAAAATGAAATTGATACTTTAAAGTTTTTAAATAAATTGCCACAAGAAGAGATCACAGCAATGGCCAAAACATATGTTGATGGATTTCATGAAGGATTTATCATCAATAACATTGATATGAGTCCAAAACGAAGTGTTAATATCCGTTATACGATCGGATTTGAACCAGTTGTCAGAGAGGCAGTTCGTTTATTCTCAGAAATTGGGCTTGCACCGATCATCTATAGAAGTGGAGTATCTGTTTTAACACGAGGACTTCATAAGATTGGTTATGTTTCATCTTCTCCAAACCCACAGTATGAATATGACCACAGATATGATCAGGCGATATTCTTTGATAATCGTTTTATGAAGCACAAATTAGAATGTTATCATAATGCATATGAACATTATAAAGATGAAGCGTATGTGTTTGCTGGACCAGCTTGCATGGAAACATTTGGGGAAATACCTTTTTTACCAGAGAATAAAGAAGAGAATTTAAAATTAAGCAAGAAGCAGCAAGAGCTTTCTGTAGAATTCCAGATCAAAGCGTCTGAGATCATGAATCAGTATATCAAACCAGAGCAGAGGAGCTTTACGATCATTGCATATCCAATTCCTGAGATCGGGGATAACTTTGAAGAGATTTTTAAAGAAGTTGTGAAAGTTAATACATTGGATAAAGACAAATACAGACAGATTCAGCAGCATTTGATCGATGCCCTGGATCAGGCAGTGGAAGTTCATGTCAAAGGAAAAGGAAAGAATAAGACCGACCTATACGTAGCGATGCATGAGATGGATGACCCATCCAAAGAAACGAATTTTGAAAACTGCCTTGCAGATGTCAATATTCCAGTTGGAGAAGTGTTTACCTCACCAAAATTAACAGGGACCAATGGAGTACTGCATGTTGGAGAAGTCTATTTAAATGATCTGAAATTCATTGACCTTGAAATTACTTTTAAAGATGGAATGATTTCTGAATATACATGCAAAAACTTTAAAACAGAGGAAGAAAATAAGGCATTTATCAAAGAGAATCTCTTATATAACAGAGATACGCTCCCAATGGGCGAGTTTGCAATCGGAACAAACACAACAGCATATGTGATGGCGAAGACATATGATATCTTATATCAGCTTCCAATCCTGATCGTTGAGAAGATGGGACCTCATTTTGCAGTGGGAGATACTTGCTACAGTCATTGTGAAGAAACTGAAGTTCACAATCCAGACGGCAAAGAAATCGTTGCAAAATATAATGAATGCTCCAAAGAAGGCGAGTATTTCCAGTGTCACACAGATATTACGATTCCATATGAAGAACTGGATTCTATTTGTGCGATCACCCTTGGCGGAGATGAGATTTTACTGATCAAAGATGGTAAATTTGTACTTTCTGGTACAGAAACATTAAATGAACCATTGACGGAAATCGGTTAAATCAGTACAATGATAAGAAAGATAAAATCCTGAAAGGGAAGTTTTTGTTAATTTCATAAGATAAGGAGAAAGAACATGGCAAAAGTAGCAATTGTAATGGGCAGCGATTCTGATATGCCTATCATGAAAAAAGCAGCAGAGTTTTTAGATCAGATGGGGATCGATTTTGAGATGACGATCATTTCCGCACACAGAGAACCAGATATTTTCTTTGAGTGGGCAAAAGGTGCGAAGGACCGTGGAGTGAAAGTGATCATTGCAGGTGCTGGAAAGGCAGCACATCTTCCAGGTATGTGTGCAGCTTTATTCCCAATGCCAGTTATCGGTATTCCGATGAAGACTTCCGACCTCGGTGGTGTTGATTCTTTATATTCTATCGTACAGATGCCATCTGGAATACCAGTAGCGACTGTAGCGATTAATGGAGGACTTAATGCAGGAATCCTTGCAGCGAAGATCCTTGCAACATCAGACGAGAAATTACTTGAGAAATTAGAAGCTTACAGCGAAGAGATGAAACAGTCAGTTGTAGAGAAAGCAGAGAAACTTGACAAAGTTGGATACAAAGATTATGAATAAGAAGATTCTTGCAGCGTTTTTATGCGTATGTATGGTTGTAGTTACAGGAAGTTTTCCAGTAAGTGCAGCAAAAACAAAGAAGACATACAAGATTGCAATTGATGCAGGACACCAGGGAAAGGGAAACAGTAAGACAGAACCTATCGGACCGGGCGCGAAGATGCGTAAACCAAAAGTAGCATACGGAACGCAGGGAGTCAAAACGAAAGTACCAGAATCCAAATTAACTCTGCAGATTGCATTAAAGCTTGAGAAAGAGTTAAAGAAACGCGGTTATGATGTGTATATGATAAGAAGAAAACAGAATGTAAACATTAGCAATAAGCAAAGAGCGATCCGTGCAAATAAAAGTGGTGCTGATATCTGTATCAGACTGCATGCGGATGCAGCATCAGCGAATGTTCGTGGTGTTTCTGTGCTATACCCATCACAGCAGAATCCTTATGTAGCAAAATTAAGCAAGAAGAGTAAAAAACTCTCAAAGAATATACTGGACAGTTATTGTAAGTCAACCAAATTCAAGAAACGTGGTTTATCAAAAAGTGACGATCTTACAGGAACAAACTGGAGTAAGATTCCAGTGGCACTGATAGAGATGGGATTTATGACAAATAAGACCGAAGATAAACAGATGCAGAAGAAGCAGACACAGAAGAAGATGGTAGACGGCATTGCAAATGGTATTGATCAATATTTTAAATAATCAGGAGGAGAAGTAACAATGGATTACAAGAAAGCAGGCGTGGATATTGAAGCAGGATACAAATCTGTAGAACTGATGAAAGAACACGTAAAGAGAACCATGAGAGAAGAGGTACTTGGTGGATTAGGAGGATTTTCCGGAGCATTTTCTTTAAAGAAGATCAAAGATATGGATGATCCAGTCTTACTTTCAGGAACTGATGGATGTGGAACAAAAGTAAAACTTGCAATGATCCTTGATAAACATGATACGATCGGTATCGATGCAGTTGCTATGTGTGTAAATGATATTGCATGTGCAGGAGGAGAACCTCTGTTCTTCTTAGACTATATTGCCTGCGGTAAAAACTATCCTGAAAAGATCGCTGAGATCGTAAGCGGTGTAGCAGAAGGATGTGTACAGTCAGATGCAGCCTTGATCGGTGGAGAGACAGCAGAACATCCAGGACTTATGCCAGAAGAAGACTATGACCTTGCAGGATTTGCAGTTGGTGTATGTGACAGAAAAGACCTGATCACAGGAGAAAACTTAAAAGATGGAGATGTCTTGATCGGTATGGCATCTACAGGAGTTCACAGCAATGGATTCTCTTTAGTAAGAAAAGTATTTGATATGAGTAAAGAATCTTTAAATACATATTATGATGAATTAGGAAAAACATTAGGAGAAGCATTACTTGCTCCGACAAGAATCTATGTAAAAGCATTAAAGAGTGTGAAAGATGCAGGAGTTACAGTTAAAGCATGCAGTCATATCACAGGTGGTGGATTCTATGAGAATATCCCACGTATGCTTCCAGAAGGAATGAAAGCAGTTGTGAAGAAAGACAGCTATGAAGTACCAGCAATCTTTAAACTTCTTGCCAAAGAAGGAGATATCGCAGAAGAGATGATGTACAACACATTCAATATGGGACTTGGAATGGTTGTTGCGGTTGATAAAGAAGATGTTGACAAAACAATGGAAGCAATCAAAGCAGCAGGAGATACACCATATATCGTAGGGCATATGGAAGCTGGAGAAAAAGGAGTTACTTTATGCTAAAAGTGGCAGTACTTGTTTCCGGAGGAGGAACAAACCTTCAGGCCATTATCGATGGAATCGAGAATGGAAGCATCACAAATGCGAAGATTGATGTTGTGATCAGCAATAATAAGAATGCATATGCACTTGAGCGTGCGAAGAAACATGATATCGAAGCAGTTGCACTTTCTCCCAAAGATTTTGAGACAAGAGATTTATTTAACGAAGCATTGTATAACGAGCTTGTAGACCGTAAGATTGATCTGATCGTTCTTGCGGGATGCTTGGTTGTGATTCCGGAGAAGATCATTCATGAATTTGAAAACAGGATCATCAATATTCACCCATCATTGATCCCATCATTTTGCGGAACAGGCTATTATGGATTGAAGGTTCATGAGAAAGCCTTGGCAAGGGGAGTTAAAGTTTCTGGAGCAACCGTTCATTTTGTCGATGAAGGAACGGATACAGGTCCGATCATTGCCCAGAAGGCAGTAGAGATCAAACAGGGAGATACTCCAGAAGTTCTTCAGCGAAGAATCATGGAGCAGGCAGAATGGGTTATTATGCCGAAAGCCATTGATGACATTGCTAATGGAAGGATCAAAGTCGAAGAAGGAAAAGTCATTTATCTATAAATCATTCAGATCACGAAAGAAAGGAAATGAAAGATGAAAGTTTTAATCGTAGGAAGCGGTGGAAGAGAACACGCGATCGCATGGTCTGTCGCTAAAAGCCCAAAAGTAGACAAGATTTATTGTGCACCAGGAAATGCAGGAATTGCTGAATTTGCGGAATGTGTAAATATCAAAGCAATGGAATTCGATAAACTGGTTGCATTTGCGAAAGAAAATGCAATTGATCTTACGATCATTGGAATGGATGATCCATTAGTTGGTGGTGTTGTCGATGCATTTGAATCAGAAGGACTGCGTGTTTTTGGACCAAGAAAGAATGCAGCGATCATCGAAGGTTCCAAAGCATTTTCTAAAGATCTGATGAAGAAATATAAGATTCCAACAGCTGCATATGAGAATTTTACAGATCCAGATGAAGCTATCAAATATTTAGAAACAGCTAAGATGCCAATCGTATTAAAAGCGGATGGATTAGCACTTGGAAAAGGTGTATTGATCTGTAACACATTAGAAGAAGCTAAAGAAGGTGTTAAGACATTAATGCTTGACAAACAGTTTGGCGATGCTGGTAATGAAATCGTTATTGAAGAGTTTATGACAGGAAGAGAAGTATCTGTTCTGGCATTCTGTGATGGAAAAACGATCAAATGTATGACATCCGCACAGGACCATAAACGTGCTAAAGATGGAGATCAGGGACTTAACACAGGAGGAATGGGAACATTCTCTCCAAGTCCATTCTACAATGATGAAGTAGAAGCATTCTGTGAAAAATATGTCTATCAGTCAACGATCGATGCGATGGCTTCTGAGGGAAGACCATTTACAGGAATCTTATTTACAGGATTGATGATCACAGAAGACGGACCAAAAGTCTTAGAATACAATGCACGTTTTGGAGATCCAGAAGCACAGGTTGTTCTTCCAAGAATGAAGAATGATATCATCGACGTGATGGAAGCCTGCATTGATGGAAAATTATCTGATGTAGAATTGGAATTCGAAGATAATGCAGCAGTATGCGTTGTTTTAGCATCTGACGGATATCCAGAGAAATACGATAAAGGATTCGAAATCAAAGGATTAGATACATTCAAAGACAAAGATGGATATTATGTATTCCACGCTGGAACAAAGTTTGATGGTGATAAGATCGTGACAAATGGAGGACGTGTCTTAGGTGTTGTAGCAAAAGGAGAAAATCTAAAGGCTGCAAGAGCAAATGCTTACAAAGCAACAGAATGGATTGATTTTGCAAACAAATATAAGAGAAATGACATCGGAAAAGCAATTGATGAAGCATAATCTTTAAAGGATGATCATATAAAAAGGATGGCTGAGAAATCAGCCATCCTTTTTGTAGTAGTACACATATATGAAATTACATTGTGATAATTCCAAAAGCATTTGCAACTGAGCTGATCAAAATGATCGCTGCAAAAAGCGGGCACAGATATTTGATCATAAAACAGAAAATCTTCTTGCGGCGAAATGCCTGTCCGTCTTTTTTGATTTCTTCTTCTATTTTATCAACTCCAACAACTTTTGACACCAGAAGGCAGGTTGCGATCGCGGCAATCGGCATCATCACAGAGTTTGTTATGAAATCGAAGAAATCAAGAAATTGCATTCCAAGAATCTTAAAATTCGCAAGAGGTCCATACCCAAGGCAGGAAAGCGTTCCAAGCAGTAACATAACCATTCCCATGAACACAGTTGATTTTTTACGGCTCCAGTGTAGTTCATCTTCGAACGTCGAAACAGCACTTTCTGTCAGTGCAATCGAACTTGTCACAGCTGCAAACAGTACTAATAAGAAAAATACAATACCGATCGCAGTTCCAAATCCCATGTTTGCAAAAACTTTCGGGATTGTGATAAACATTAAGGCAGGTCCAGACTTTAATGTTTCGGCATTACCGCCAGAGAAAGCAAAAACAGCAGGAATGATCATAAGTCCAGCCATGATCGCGATCGCAGTATCAAAAATCTCAACATTCTCTGTAGATTTTTCAATGGAAGTATCTTTCTTCATATAAGAACCAAATGTGATCAATATTCCCATTGCAATGGATAAAGAATAAAACATCTGTCCCATTGCAGATACAACGGTCATCCATGAAAAATGATCAAAGTTTGGCACAAGAAAGTATTTTACCCCTTCAATAGCACCTGGTCTGGTTACAGAATACACAGCGATGATCAATGATAAAATGATCAGGATCGGCATCATAAATTTTGATACACGCTCAATTCCATTTCGTACACCGGCGTAAATGATACCAAGTGTAAATAATGTAAAAATGATAAAACAGATTTCTGTAGACCACCCATTGGAAATAAATGTCGTAAAATAAGCATCGCCAGCTAAAGTTTTACTATGTCCGGCAAAATATTCAATCAGGTATTTGATCACCCATCCACCGATCACAGAATAATAAGGAACGATGAGGATCGGAATGATTGCATTGATCCAACCACCAATAGATATAAAACGTGAGTTTCCAAAGCTTTCAAATGCTCCAACAGGGCTTTTTCTTGTCATGCGTCCAAGAGAAGTCTCCGCCATGATCAAGGTGTAACCGAGGTCAGTGCAAGTATGATATAAACAAGTAAAAAGATTCCACCGCCATATTTAGCAGCGAGATATGGAAATCTCCAGATGTTTCCAAGCCCTACGGAAGCACCAGCAGCTGATAATACAAAGCCAAGCTTTCCAGAGAAAGTGCTTCTTTTGTGTTTCTTCATTATAAATTGTCTCCTTTAACTAATGTTTCCATACGCATTGAGCATATCTGAATCAGTTTAACACAGCAGCAGGAAAAAAGCAAAGAAACTGATAAAAATATTGTATGGAAAATATTACATATGTATGCCATAGAAAGACAAGTGTTTTTGTATAGTGTGCTGAAAGTGACTGATTATTAAAAAAAATACTTGCAAATATCAGAATCATCATATAAAGTAAATATTGCGGATAAGAAAAATAAACATAGGCATTTCTTTCTGATGAACAAAAAGAAATGAACTCTGGAGAGTCTCATAAGTGAGCGCCGAAGGTGTACAGTTTCTATTAGGAGACTAATCTCTCAGGCAAAAGGACAGAGCTTTATAAGCAATGTATTCGATACTCTTTAGAGCTGATTTAATCAGCTCTTTTTTGTATACTCAGATATGCAAAAATCAAGCTGTTCAAGGTTACATTCGCAAAGATCTATTTTTGGAGGAATGAAAAATGTTAAACACGCTAAACGATGTACTAAACAACGTCGACAATTTTATTTGGGGGATGCCCCTCATCATCTTGATCCTTTTTACAGGAATCTTATTGACAGTCAGGCTTCGAGGACTACAGATCAGACATCTTGGAAAGGCACTACATTATGTATTTCATAATGAAGATGATGGAGAAGGAGAAGTTACAAGTTTTGGTGCATTATGTACGGCACTTTCAGCAACGATCGGAACTGGTAATATCGTAGGATGTGCGACAGCAATCGTTGCAGGTGGACCAGGAGCATTATTCTGGATGTGGCTTGCAGCCTTTTTTGGAATGGCAACAAAATATGCTGAAGGAATGTTAGCGGTTAAGTATAGAGTGATCGCAGAAGATGGTCACGCACTTGGCGGACCATTCTATTACATTGAAAAAGGAATGGGTAAGAATTTTAAATGGCTTGCAAAATTATTCTGTGTATTTGGAACAATGGTAGGTTTGTTTGGAATCGGAACATTTACACAGGTAAATGGAATCACATCAGCAGTTAATAACTTTTTTGACCCATCCAATGTACATACGATCAGCTTATTTGGAATGAATTATTCTATTAGCGTTGTTGTAGCAGGAATTATCGTAACAATCTGTGCAGGACTTGTTATCATTGGAGGAATCAAGAGAATCTCTAAGGTATCAGAGGTTATCGTGCCATTTATGGCAGTGACATATATTGGTGTCTGTCTGATCATTGTATTCACACATTTACCACAGGTACCAGCAGCATTTGCTGAGATCGTACAGTCAGCATTTGGACTAAAAGCAGTTGCAGGTGGAGCAATCGGAGCTATGACAGTTGCAATGCAGAAAGGTATTGCAAGAGGAATCTTCTCTAACGAAGCAGGACTTGGATCAGCGCCGATCGCAGCGGCAGCAGCTCAGACAAATGAACCAGTACGTCAGGGACTTGTATCTATGACAGGAACATTTATTGATACGATCATCGTATGTACAATGACAGGACTTGCAATCGTTATGACAGGTGCATGGGATATGGGACTTGAAGGAGTTGCAGTCACAACAAAGGCATTTGCATTAGGACTTCCATTCCCTGCAAAAGCATCAGCATTTGTATTAATGATGTGTCTGGTATTCTTTGCATTTACAACAATTCTTGGATGGGCATATTATAGTGAAAGATGTCTGGAATACCTGGTAAATGGAAAGAAATTCGTTATCACAGCGTTCAAATGGTTTTATATTTTAGCAGTATTTATTGGACCATTTATGACAGTTAGTGCTGTATGGACTATTGCGGATATCTGTAATGGATTAATGGCATTCCCGAACCTTGTAGCACTGCTTGCGTTGAACGGAGATGTTGTATCTGAGACAAGAGGATATCTTGAAAGAGTTGGTATTGTGAAAACAACAGTAGGAGAAGTATAAAGAAAATATTGCTTTACTTTAACACTCTGATATAGTATAGTGGAACTATAAGATCAGAAAGGGAGTAAATGCTAATGAGCAAGAAAATCAAGACAGAAGCGGCAAAAAGATTATTTCAGGCAGTACTGACATTAGAGACAGAAGAAGAATGTTTTACATTTTTTGAAGATCTTTGTACAGTAAATGAATTAGAATCGTTAGCTCAGAGATTTGAGGTGGCTTCGATGTTATATGATAAGCATACATACTTAGAAGTTGCAGATAAGACAGGTGCTTCCACGGCAACCATCAGCCGAGTGAATCGTTCATTGAATTATGGAAGTGATGGCTATGATATGGTATTTAAACGAATGAAGAAATAGGCAGATGCCTATTTCTTCTTTTTCTTTTCTGCTTTATTGTTTGACTCTGGTTGATAGAGTTCATCGATCATTTTCTCAATCACCTGTTTCCTTAGATAGATATCATATCCAAGAAGTGTAATAAAAGCAAATTGCTGCAGCTGTTCTTTCTTCTTCGACTCCTTTAATTCAGCAAAAGTAGCCTCAGATTTATGAAATACATCTGCGATCGAATCTCGGATCGCCGTATTATGATCATGCTCCAGCTTGAAAATCTCATTATAAATCGTATAAAAAGAATTCTTTGAGTCCTGATCATCAAAATGTTCATTTAAAGGATCTAACAGATTCTTAATATCTGAAATTGATAAAAAATTCTTCAGATAATAAATATAAATTAAAAGAATCATGTGATTCCTGGAATATTTCTTCTTATTAGAAGGTGGAAGAAGATGGTTTTTGGTATAGTTGTTGATCATGGTTTTTGTAAATATCTTATCTTCTTCGAAACGCTTCGTATTCTTTAGCTGTTCTTCTAAAAAAGTAGTGACCTGATCCATATACAATTCGATGTTTGGAAGGTCTTCTGGAAGCACATAATCGAGTTTCATCCATTCTTCGAGTTGTTTTTCAAATTCCATAATGATTTCTCCTTATCTTATGACTATATTATACGGTTATTCAAACCATATGACAAGAGAAAAAACATCAGGTGCAACGGACTGGACTCGCTTCGCTTGATAAGGTATAATAGCAGTTAAGCTTTGAGAAAGGAATTTATCTATGGGAATTTATGATACATTAAATGAACAGCAGCAGGAAGCCGTTTTTTGTACGGAGGGGCCGCTTTTGCTTCTTGCTGGTGCAGGGTCTGGAAAGACTCGTGTGTTGACGCACAGGATTGCTTATCTGATGGATCAGGGTGTGAATCCTTATCATATTATGGCAATCACATTTACAAATAAAGCAGCGAAGGAAATGAGAGAGAGGGTCGATGATCTGGTCGGATTTGGAGCAGAGCATATCTGGGTCAGTACTTTCCATTCAACTTGTGTGAGAATCTTAAGAAGGCATATTGATAAGCTTGGTTATGGAAACAGTTTCACGATCTATGATGCAGATGATCAGAAATCCCTGATCAAACAAATCTGCAAGCAGTATAAGATTGATACAAAGATGATGCCAGAGAGAAGGATCATCAATGAGATTTCTTCTGCCAAAGATGAATTTATGACACCTTCCGAGTACGAAACAAGACATCAGTATGATTTTAAGAAGAAAAAGATCGCACAGATCTATAAAGAATATCAGAAGCAGTTAAAGGCAAATAATGCACTGGATTTTGATGATCTGATCTTTAAGACCGTGGAATTATTTCAGTTCCATCCAGAAGTGCTTGATTATTATCAGGAGAGATTTCGTTATATCATGGTTGACGAGTATCAGGATACAAATACGATCCAGTTCCAGTTAGTCAGTATGCTTGCAAGAAAATATCAGAATCTCTGCGTTGTAGGTGACGATGACCAGTCTATTTACAAATTCAGAGGTGCGAATGTAAAGAACATCTTAAACTTTGAAAATGTATTTCCAGAAGCAGTTACGATCAAACTTGAGCAGAATTATCGTTCCACGAAGAATATCTTAAATGCAGCGAATGAGGTGATCAAACACAATAAGGGAAGAAAAACGAAGAAACTTTGGACTGAGAACGAAGAAGGGGATCTGATCGAATTCCATCAGTATGGAACAGAATATGAAGAAGCAAGAAAGATCATTCATGAGATTGAAGATCTATCCAAAGAAGGTTATGATTATAAAAATATGGCGATCCTTTATCGTACTAATGCGCAGTCTCGTGTATTTGAAGAAAGTTTTATGATCAAAAATATTCCATACCGTATTGTGGGAGGCACAAACTTCTATCAGAGAAAAGAAGTGAAAGATATTTTGAGTTACTTAAAAGTTGTTGATAATGGGCTGGATGATCTGGCAGTGCGAAGGATCATCAATGTTCCAAGACGAGGGATCGGTGCAGCAACAATCGAGAAGATCAATGTGTATGCAGTTGAGCATAATATTAGTTTTTTAGATGCATGCTTTTCTGCGGATAGCATTGATACATTGGGAAATGCAAAGAAAAAGATCAATGGATTTGCTGATCTGATCCGTGAATTCAGACGCAAGATGCAGGAAGGGTCGCTGGAAGAATTATTTAAGTATATTACAGATGAAACAGGATATATTGCGAATCTGAAAGCTGAAGAAACGGAAGAAGCTGAAGGAAGAATTGAAAATATCAATGAACTTTTAAATAAAGTTGTAATATATGAACAGGAAGCAGAAGAAGCGAGTCTGTCAGAATTATTAGAAGAGATCGCATTGGTTGCAGATATTGATAATCTAGAAGATTCAGATAACAGGGTTGTATTAATGACACTGCATAGTGCAAAAGGTCTGGAATTTCCATACGTATTTATTTGTGGTATGGAAGATGGAATCTTCCCAAGTTATATGACGGTGATGTCTGAAGATGATGACGATATGGAAGAAGAAAGACGTCTTTGCTATGTAGGAATCACAAGAGCAAAGAAAAAGCTTTATTTAAGTGCGGCAAAACGAAGAATGATGCAAGGAAGAACTCAGTTTAATAAAGTTTCACGGTTTATCGATGAGATTCCGGAACAGCTATTACAGTTAGACACAGGGGTCAACTTCAAAGAAAAACGTCCAGATAAAGCATTGTTTTCATCAAATCGCAGTAATCGATTTAGAAAACCATATCAAGCAAAATCATTTACTTCAACGAAAATGGATACTTTACCATATGATGTTGGAGATATGGTGAAACATATAAAATTTGGAAAAGGAAAAGTGCTTGAAATTGTCTCTGGAGGCCGTGATTACGAGGTAACAGTAGACTTTGAGAAAGCAGGAGTGAAAAAAATGTTCGCATCCTTTGCAAAACTAAAAAAAGTCGAATAAAATGAACGAAAAAGTTAGTAAAATATAGTTAGAAGTGATATAATAAAGAAAACGCATAAGAAAGGAATGAGCGGCATGGAAAAATTAAGTGATCTTTTAGAAATGGCAAAAGTTTCAGACATCATTGCAACAAAAAAGAAAAAGAAGATAACAAAATCGTTTGGGCGTTAGCGATCATCGGAGCGATCGCAGCAGTTGCAGGAATCGCATTTGCGGTATATAAATATCTGACACCAGATATATGGATGATTTTGATGAAGACTTTGATGATGATTTTGACGATGATTTCTTCGATGAAGAAGATGATACGGATGTGAAAGAAGAAGACATCGAGGAAGTGGAATAAGAAAGCTTCATATAGGAAACTGAAACGAAGAAAGAACACCTGTTTTTGGTGTTCTTTTTTTAATACAATTAGTAGCTTTTTCCTATAATTTTGTTAGAAGGTCTAAGAAAAATAAAAAAGGATAATGAAAAAATATAAGATCAGAAACCGCATAAACAGGGGATTTGCGACAAAGTGTTCAAGAAAAATAAAAAAAGTTGAAAAAAGTTGTTGACATTTAAAGGACGATTCTATATAATAAATCTTGCTGTTGAGGAAATAGAGAAACAGCAAAGCACTTACGGGGTGTGGCTCAGCTTGGCTAGAGCGCTTGATTTGGGATCAAGAGGTCGCAGGTTCGAATCCTGTCACCCCGACTGTAAGCGGGTGTAGTTCAATGGTAGAACTCCAGCCTTCCAAGCTGATCACGTGGGTTCGATTCCCATCACCCGCTTTCATGAGTCTGTAGCTCAGTTGGATAGAGCAACGGCCTTCTAGCCGTGGGTCGGGGGTTCGAATCCCTTCAGGCTCGTTTTTTATATATGGTGGGTATAGCGCAGCTGGTTAGCGCGCCAGATTGTGG
>ENA-OQCO01000382-OQCO01000382.1-human-gut-metagenome-genome-assembly--contig:-NODE-382-length-24798-cov-2.480807_pt1 | contig 24798 bp, 24 predicted proteins | sample MGYA00242500_ERZ504582 | MGnify/ENA primary metagenome ERZ504582 (study PRJEB26092, sample SAMD00036346) | human gut metagenome | host: Homo sapiens | study: EMG produced TPA metagenomics assembly of...
CCGGAAGTCATCCTTCTGGATGAACCGTTCTCAGCACTGGATGGATATCTGAAAGATATCAATGCATGCGTGATATGCAGAACTTTCTTAATGAGTACACAGGTGATATGATTCTGGTCACTCACAGCCGTGATGAGGCTTACAAGTTCTGCGGACATCTGACAATTCTGGACAGCGGTCAGGCACTTACTACAGGAGAAACCAAGAAACTCTTTGAACGACCCGGTATTCTGCAGGCAGCCAGACTGACAGGGTGTAAAAATTTCTCAACTGTACAGAAAATGGGAAAACACAGTATTTATGCAGTGGACTGGGATCTGATGCTGCAGACCAAAGATGTGGTGCCGGATGATGTTACGCATGTGGGAATCCGCGGTCACTGGATGAAAGGTGCATCTGAAGGCGGAGAGAACCACATGGAAGTGGAAGTTATGGAATATATTGAAACGACCTTTGAACATCAGTATTTACTGAAGAACAAGAAAGGCGGAGACTGTCAGCCGGTCTGGTGGATGTGCCCCAAAGGAAATTTTGAGGAAGATCCGCATGCAAAAGTTCCGAAATATATTCATTTTCCGGAAGAGCATCTGATGCTGCTGAAAGAAGCGAAATAGAATATATAAGAAATAATAAAAAGCGTTGTATTTTCAACAGAGATTTCTGGTGAAGATATAACGCTTTTTTAACCGAATCAAGTAAGCCCTGCGGAGCAGTTATTCGGTGTGGAATCGCATAGCCACGTAGCTGTAAGAGTCTGCCGGTTTGATCACGCAGCGGGATGTTATCAAATTGTCTGAGAAATCTATGACGGATGATTCTTAGAATATTTTATGTAGTCCACAACCATCATCGCCAGTTTAAATGTCAGTGCATCTTCAAACGCGCGGATATCCAGTCCGAATTTTCTCTGCAGCTTTTCAAAGCGGTACACCAGAGTATTTCTATGTACATAAAGCTGTCTGGAAGTCTCAGAGAGATTCAGGTCATTTTCAAAGAAGGTACGGATGGTGATCAGGTTTCTTCGTCAATAGAATCCAGAGTTTCCTCTTTGAAGATCTCGTCGATAAACATTTCACATATGGAAACAGGAAGCTGGTAGATTAGTCTGCCGATTCCAAGCTGGTTATATCCGAATACATTTTTATCTGCGTAGAAAATCTTGCCTACTTCAATGGCTGTATGTGCTTCTTTGTATGCATCGGGAAGCCTGGAAATATCCTCTGCCAGATTACTGTATGCAACCCATGCGGAAGTCATTGCTTCTGTATTTAACATATCTACAAGCATATATGCAATTGATTCCAGATCCTCATAAGTTTCTGTAGACTGTAATTCTCTGATGATGATAATCCCTGTATCATCAATAGCTGTGATGAAATCTCTGGTACGGGCAGAGAAAATATTCCGGATCGTAGCGAGAGCGTTCTCATCCTTGGTCTGTTTGGTTTCCACAAGAAATACGGCACGCTGAACAGAAGTTGCAATGTGCAGTTTCTTGGCGCGGTTAAAGGCATCTACATCAGAATAACTACCAAGGAGAAGATTCTGCATAAAGGTATTCTTGTCGCTTTTCTCTGCATAGGCAGCCAGGAGACTCTGTACCTGGCATACGGCCAGCTCTCCGATGGTAGCAGTACTTTCTGCTTTTCCCCATACGATCAGAATATAGGAGATGGAATGGTTCTCCATGATCTTATACAGGCAGCAGCTTGTATTGGAAACACACAGGGCACTGCTTTGGCGAAATTCTTCCAGTTTTGATTCTGCAGGAAGTTTTTTATCGCAGGTAGAGAGAAAGATATGGTTATCAGAATCCAGCAGACAGAAATCAAGCTGGCTGATATTCTTCCAGTCTGTCAGGCATTTCTGTAAAATCTGTTGTATTTTCATTAGGTCAATCCTTTCTTTTGGGGTATGAGTCAGCTTATAGCAATCCTTGCAAATTGTCTGATCGAAGTAATCAGGCAGCCAATTCTATATTATAACATAAAAACCCGGGGAAAACTCCCCGGGTTTATTAAAGATTCCTGAAAATTAGTTGCAGATTGTAAGTTCTGTTTCTTTATCAAAGAAATGAGATTTTTCCATATCGAATGCGAATTTGATCGGATCACCGGTCTTAGCTGTTGTACGAGGATCAACTCGTGCTGTAACCTGAGTTCCGTTTACGTCGAAGTATAAGAATACTTCAGCTCCGAGAAGCTCGTAAACTTTAACTACGGATGTCATCGGTGCGCTTGGAGAAGCTTCGATGAACATCTGGGAATCATGGATATCTTCCGGACGGATACCGAGAACAACTGTTTTACCTACATAGCCGCCATCTTTAAGAGCTTTTGCTTTAGCAGCCGGGATAGCCAGTTCATGATCGCCAACTTTAGCGATAAGGTTGCCGCCTTTTCGGAGATAACAGCGTCAAGGAAGTTCATCTGCGGAGATCCCATGAATCCTGCAACGAATAAGTTACCTGGTTTCTGATACAGGTTCTGTGGTGTATCTACCTGCTGAACAACACCGTCTTTCATAACAACGATTCTGGTACCAAGAGTCATAGCCTCTGTCTGGTCATGTGTTACATAGATGATTGTAGCACCCAGTCTCTGGTGGATCTTGGAAATCTCGATACGCATCTGTACACGAAGTTTAGCATCCAGGTTGGAAAGAGGCTCATCCATAAGGAATACCTTAGGATTACGTACGATAGCACGTCCCATAGCAACTCGCTGTCTCTGACCACCGGAAAGAGCCTTCGGTTTACGATCAAGAAGCTTGTCAAGGTCAAGGATTCTTGCTGCTTCACGAACAGCTTTATCGATCTGATCCTTCGGAACTTTACGAAGCTTAAGTCCGAATGCCATGTTATCATATACTGTCATATGAGGATACAGAGCGTAGTTCTGGAATACCATTGCGATATCACGGTCTTTAGGCTCTACATCATTCATAACCTTGTCACCGATCTTCAGTGTACCACCGCTGATCTCCTCAAGACCTGCGATCATACGAAGTGTTGTAGATTTACCACATCCGGACGGTCCTACGAAAATGATGAATTCTTTATCTTCGATCTCCAGGTTGAAATCTTTAACAGCCTGGAAGCCGTTCGGATAAGTTTTATTAATGTGAGATAATGATAAACTTGCCATTGTTGTTTCCCTCCAAAATTAATATATTGTTTTTACGTAATTTCCTTTGCTGGTTAACAGTATATCGAAAATGGAGAAAAAGAGCTAGAGCTGAATCGTACAAAGTTTCCGGCAGTTTCTTGTCATTCTGACGAAAAAACGAGAGGGGATTTTTCGTCATTTTGTCAAAACGACGGTTTCGTATGGACATGTTCACCAAATAGTATACCGTATTACGGCGAAATCCTCAATATTTGAAAAAAAATCCAAAAGAGTTATTTACAGCTAACTGAAGTTGAGGTATACTAACTTAATAGGGAAAAGAAAAGTTCTCTCAATAATAAAGGAGGGTTCAGATTGCAGAATACAGAAGCTGAGAAAGATGAGAAGAGAACAGGATGTTACCGACACACACAGATGCAGAAGGATCTTATTATAGAGAAGCTGAAGGAACGGGGGCTGCGTATTACCAGACAGAGGATGATCCTTCTGGACATTATCCTGGAGGGGGAGTGCTCCTGCTGTAAGGAAATCTACTACAGAGCCTTTGCCCTGGATCAGAAGATCGGCGTGGCAACTGTATACCGTATGATCAATACGTTAGAGTCCATAGGGGCTATCAGCAGAAAGAACATGTACCGTGTGGCCTGCAGCACAAAAGGAGCCTGCACAGTGGAGCTGGATGATGATACGATCTGCCATTTGTCCGGGCAGAAGCTTAACGAGGTGATCCTGGCCGGACTGAAAGCTTGCGGAGATATCACAGGGCAGAATATCAGAACACTTGCCCTGCTTCCGGTACATAAGATCGGATAGAAATACTGTCACCGGAAACATAGTATAACTATATAATAGGTAAGAACAGTTTGGAAAGACTAAAAATTAGTTCGAAACAACTGTTAGTAAAAAACAACTGTTAGAAGAAAATAACTGAAAATTTATCGAATTGTTTTAAATTCACACAAAAAACACTGGACTTTTTTTTAAAAGTGCCATATAATGATAAAAATATCGGGGCAGATTTAAGAAGAGCTCCCGGAAAACAGTAAAGAAATAATCATATCAGGAGGAGATTATTATGGCAGACTTCAAATTTAAAAAATCAGGACTTTTTGCAGCAGGTGTTCTTTTCGGAACAGCAGGAATCAAGATCCTTACAAGCAAGGATGCGAAGAAGCTTTACACAGGATGTACAGCAGCCGTTTTAAGAGCTAAAGACTGCATCATGAAAACAGCTACAAACCTTCAGGAGAACGCTGAAGATATTTATGCTGAGGCTAAGGAAATCAATGAGGAGAGAGCAGTAGCGGAAGAGGCTGTAGAAGATGTTGAGACAGCAGAAGAGCCTGCAGGTGAGGATGCTTTCAAAGAGACAGAAGAAGAGACAGAAGAAGAGGCAACAGAAGAAGCAGCAGAAGAGAAAGCTGAGTAAAGAGGCGATTTTCCGTGAAATTTTTTATCAGACATGAGACAAGAGGCAGGATTCGTATCCATCTTGATCAGAAGAGAATGAGCTATGAGCAGGCAGATACACTGGCATATTACCTTGAGAACCTTAACGGAGTGGTTACTGCCAAGGTATATGAGAGAACCTGTGATGCAGTAGTATGCTATCAGGGGAGCAGAGCGGAGATCATTTCCGGTATCCGGGCGTTCCATTATCAGGATGTGGAAGTTCCGTCACAGGTACTGCAGAGCTCAGGAAGAGCCCTGAATTCAGAATATCAGGAGAAACTGATATCCAAGGTGATCTGTCATTATGGAAGAAAGCTTTTTCTGCCATATCCGCTGAATGCGATCTATACAACAGCTACTTCCCTGAAATATATCTGGAAGGGCATTGATACACTTCTTCACCGCAAGATCGAGGTGCCGGTTCTGGATGCAACTGCTATCGGCGTATCTGTATTCCGTCAGGACTTTGGTACAGCAGGCTCTATTATGTTCCTGCTTGGAATCGGAGAGCTTCTGGAGGAATGGACACATAAGAAATCCGTTGGCGATCTTGCCAGAACCATGTCCCTGAACGTGGGCAAGGTATGGCTTAAGAAGGATGAGCAGGAGATCCTGGTAGAGTCCGGAGAGATCCAGCCGGGAGATGAAGTAGTAGTAAGAATGGGTACCGTTATCCCGTTTGACGGAACTGTTACAGATGGAGAGGCTATGGTTAACCAGGCATCTCTTACAGGAGAGTCTGTACCTGTATGCAAGAAGCCGGACAGCGTAGCTATGCAGGCACTGTTGTTGAGGAAGGCGAGATCACGATCCGTGTGAAGACAGTAGGCGGTTCCAGCCGTTACGATAAGATCGTTACCATGATCGAGGAATCAGAGAAGCTGAAATCTTCCCTTGAAGGCAAAGCAGAGCATCTGGCAGACAAGCTGGTACCGTATACACTTGGCGGAACAGCACTTACATATCTCCTCACCAGAAATGCTACCAAGGCACTTGCAATCCTCATGGTAGATTTTTCGTGTGCTCTGAAGCTTGCAATGCCGATCTCCGTACTGTCCGCGATCCGTGAGGCTGGTACACATAAGGTAACAGTTAAGGGCGGTAAATATCTGGAGGCTATTGCTGAGGCAGATACTATTGTATTTGATAAAACAGGAACACTGACCAAGGCGAAACCGACAGTTGTGGATGTGGTATCATTTGAGGAGAACAATCCGGATGAGATGCTTCGTATCGCAGCATGTATGGAGGAACATTTCCCCCACTCCATGGCTAAAGCCGTTGTCAGCGCAGCCAGGAAGAAACAGCTGGCCCACGAGGAGATGCACTCCAAGGTTGAATATATCGTAGCACACGGCATTTCCACAACAATTGAAGATCATAAAGCTGTGATCGGAAGTTACCACTTCGTATTTGAAGATGAGAAATGTGTAATTCCGGAGGATGGACAGGCAAAATTCGATAATATTCCGGAGGAGTATTCCCACCTTTATCTTGCAATCGATGGACGCCTTGCAGCTGTGATCTGCATCGAGGATCCGCTCCGTGAGGAAGCGAAGGCTTCTGTTGATGCATTGCGCGCAGCAGGAATCTCCAAGATCGTTATGATGACAGGTGACAGCGAGCGTACAGCAGCAGCCATTGCCAGACGTGTAGGCGTGGATGAATATTATTCCGAGGTACTTCCGGAAGACAAGGCTAACTTCATTGAGAAAGAGAAGGCAGCCGGAAGAAAGGTTATTATGGTAGGTGACGGAATCAACGATTCACCGGCACTTTCCGCGGCCAATGTTGGTATTGCCATCAGTGACGGAGCAGAAATCGCACGTGAGATCGCAGATATTACAGTAGGCGCAGATGATCTTCAGGAGCTTGTAGTACTCAAGGAAATCAGCAATGCTTTGATGAAACGCATCAGACATAACTACCGTTTCATCGTTACTTTTAACGCAGGTCTGATCGCCTGCGGTGTTGCGGGAATTCTGCAGCCGACTACATCCGCACTTCTGCACAATACCTCCACACTGGCGATCAGTCTGAAGAGTATGCAGAATCTGCTTCCATAGAAGAGTTTTTCAAAATAAATATAAAAAGCCGGCCAGGTTATCGAAGAGATAAGAGCTTCGTGCCTGGTCTCTTTTTTTCCGGCTGATCAGAGGTGGATCGCAGATATCAGCCGGAAGGTGTATTGAAGATGGTAAGTTTTATTTCTGAGGAAAGGGTTCGCTTTCCAGCTTCAGTCCGTCGGCCATATGGTACCGCTTCTTTTTTGTATCTGACTGAAGCGGTCGTGTATGGAGACTTCGGTACCGGGAAGGGCTCATATGATAAAATTTTTCGAAGGTATGTGCAAAATGCTGCCGGCTGTTGTATCCGGAAGAAAAGGCAATATCCGTAATGTGCAGAGTACTATTGCACAGAAGAAAGGCTGCTTGTTCCATACGCTTGCGGTTAATATAAGTATTGATAGTGCAGCCGTTTTTTTCTGTAAAGAGTGCCTGCAGGTAGGATTTGTTGATCCCTGCATATGCGGAGATGGCAGGAATATCAATGTCTTCCAGATAATGCTCATCAATGTAGCGGAGTGCTTTTTTCAGATAGACGATTCCCTGGACACTCCGGCTGGAGCGGGCGCAGAATGCAAGCTCTGTAAGCATGCGGCTGAAAAGAAGAAAGAAGAGAAACTCTTCCTCATTTATCTGACCGGAGCTGTGCTGCAGAAAGGTGAGCAGATCCTTCAGACTGTATCCTAAGCTTCGGGAATCCGTGCCGGAGCAGAAGCCCTGGGAGGAATCCATAAAATTCCAGAACCGGGAAAATCCGGGATCCTTTTTTACAAGAAGCTCTGGAGAAACCGGGCTTTTTTCGGAAGTAAGGGAAAATTCCAGATTCAGGATCGAGCATGGAAAACCATCCGGGATCTCCAGCCTGTGAGGTACATCTGGCCGGATAAAGATAAACTGTCCGGATTTCAGCGGGAATTCTGTATCCTGTGTGCCATTCAGGCAGAAAACCCGGCAGGAACCGGAGGTGATATACATGATCTCATAGCTGGAATGGGTGTGATGCTCCATATGATAATAAGGCAGGGAGAGAGCGTAAAAAGCAGAAACATGGAAATACCGGGAAGAGTCCTGAAAAATATCTGGCATGAAAAACCTCCTGAATATGTTGCGAAGCGGAATGTGAACGTATGAACTGAAAAGTGCGAGTTAAGCAGGTATTCGCAATCCACATTGGCTGCAATGTCTGTTTTATAGTCTGAAAACAGTATATCATGTAAAAATAAATACGACAATATATTGCATTTTTACATTCAGGGGATGATACCTGTCACCTTATAAAAAAACAGATGCTATACTGTGAGCAGGATTAGAAAAGCGGGAGGATACTTTATATGAGTTGTAAAAATAGAGAAATGGAAACGATCGAATTACATGAAAACGGCCTGGATATCCAGTTCCGTATCAGAGAAAACGGTGTGGTAGAGCTGGCAGATTTTTCTTCACAGGAAGTAAAAAAAACAGTTATGGAGCCGAAGGAGGATATCTGTTATCCGGCTGTTGAGATCCACAGAAGCGGTACAGGCAGCCTGAATATGCATGCCTACAAAAACAACATCAATCAGTCCTCTGTGGATTTTGTTTATGAGAACCATGAGCTGAAGGCACAGGACGGCGGAAAAGAGCTGGAGATCGTAATGGTTTCCCCGGAAAAGCTGAAAGCAGTATATCATATGCGCCTGTTTGACGGAGTGCCGGCAGTACAGACCTGGACAGAGATCATCAACGAGGGAAGCGAGGATCAGGGGCTGACCTATGTTTCTTCTTTTATGTATCAGGGGATTTCCAGAGGTGGCAAGAAACCTTATTATAAAAAAACAGATATCTATGTGCCGTTTAACAGCTGGTGCTGTGAGGCTCAGTGGCAGAAATACGATGCAGAAACACTGAATTTAAACGGCATGGTCGTAGATGGCTTCAATCATCAGGGATATGGCCTGAACCGCTATTGCTACAGCGGAAAGGGCACCTGGTCTACCTGTGAGTATCTTCCCATGGGAATTGCAGAGGACAGAGAAACAGGGGAGACATATATTTTCCAGATTGAAAGCTCAGGACAGTGGCTGGCAGAATACGGCTCTGCACAGGGCGGAAATCTGTATCTTGCCTTAAGCGGCGCCACAGAGCAGGAGCACGGCTGGTATAAGAATCTGAAACCGGGAGAAAGCTTCACAACCGTTCCGGCAGGGGCAGCTGTTGTAAAAGGTGGCCTGAATCCGGCAGCAGCGGCACTGACCAGATATCGGAGAAAAGTACGCAGACCAAATACGGACGATGAGAAACTGAACGTGGTATTTAATGATTACATGAACTGCCTGATGGGAGACCCTACAACTGAGCGGGAGCTTTCCATTATTGACAAGGCAGCAGAGCTCGGATGTGAATATTACTGTCTGGATGCGGGATGGTATGATGACGGATTCTGGTGGGACCGTGTCGGGGAATGGAAAGAAGCATCCGGAAGATTCCCGAATGGTCTGAAAGAAGTCTGCGATCATGCACATAGTAAAGGCCTGAAAATGGGACTCTGGCTGGAAATCGAGGTTATGGGAGTTGCATGCGAGCTGGCAAACAAGCTTCCTGATGACTGGTTTGTCTGCCGCCATGGAAAACGCCACATTGACAATAAACGCTATATGCTGGATTTCCGCAATCCGGAGGTACGGAAATACTGCCGTGATGTAGTAGACAGGCTGATCAATGATTACGGCGTAGAGTACTTTAAAGTGGACTATAACGTAACCATGGGATACGGAAGTGACCTGAACAGTGACAGCTGTGCAGATGCCATCCGTGAGCATTATGAATGCCTTCACCGGTGGTATGAGGAGATCTTCCGGGATCATCCGGAGCTTGTTGTGGAGAATTGCGGTTCCGGAGGACAGCGTATGGATTATGGTATGCTGAAGATCTTAAGCCTGCAGTCTACCAGTGATCAGACGGATTACCTCTACAATGCCAATATCGCTGCCAACGTGGCCAGTGCGGTAACTCCGGAGCAGGGAGGTATGTGGGTATATCCGTATGAGGATGAAGAAGAGCATGTGATCTACAATGTAGTAAATGGTATGCTTCTCCGCCCATATATCAGCGGTATGGTATGGAAGCTGGGAGAAAATTCCATGAACCGTATGAAGGAGGGAATCTCCCTGTATAAGGAGATCCGAGAGGAAGTCTGTGACGGCGTGCCGTTTTTCCCACTTGGTTTTGGAACTCTGAAATCTGAAGTTCTTGCTTACGGAGTGAAAGCAGAGAAGAATACCTATCTTTCTGTATGGACACCAGGAACAACAGAAGCAGTGATCCCGCTGGAAAATGCAGATCAGATCCGCAGAGTATCTGTGATCTATCCGAAGGAAGAGATGTGCGAATATAAGATCGAAAACGGAAATCTTGTAGTGAAGATGCCTCTGGAAAAAGCAGCCAGACTGTTTAGGATCGAGATGAAATAGGAATGCAGAAAAGTCCTGATTATGGGATTGAAAGACTATGAAAATAAAACCACATCAGTAACAGAAGAATATTGAGAAAATAAAATACAGCCAGGAATATCGGATATAAGATCCGGACAATTTTCTGGCTGTATTTTTACTTACCGGATATCCGCACCAGGCTTCATGATCTGAAGCAGGATCACAGCACAGATGATTGCTCCGATGCCTGGAACTGCACCTCCGATCCCTACAAAACGAAGTCCGGCATATTTTACGATCACTCCACCCATGGCAGAACCGGCTGCAATACCAAAGTTAAAGAAAACCGAGATCAGAGAAGATGCCAGGTTTACACAGGCAGGATGCTCTCTGGTGGCAATCTTCAGAAAATGCATCTGCAGTGGTGAGTTCAGAAGATACATCATAACACCGAGGATAAAAAGTACCAGTCCTCCGCTTACCAGATTATGGGTGGCAATGGGCAGAAGCAGCAGGCATACAGTCTGGATGACGTAGATCAGAGGCAGCAGGCGGATGCCGGTTTTGTTTGCCACCTGACCGGAGCTTACATTGCTGGTGATCGCTGCAATACCAAAGATCAGAAGCGCAACACTCAGCATGGAATCCGGAATATGAGCTCCTGCTGAAAGATCGGTGTCAGATAGGTATAGAAGCAGTAGGTGGAGGCACCTGCCAGGAAAACGATGGCACAGCCAATGGAGATCCTTTTGTCCAGAAAAAGCTTAAACTGTTCCAGAATACTTCCGGCCTTCAGCCGGTTCTGTCGCGGCAGCTTCACAAACAGAAGTGCCAGCAGAGCCAGGGTTGCCACGAAGATCGTGATAAAAGCCGCACGCCAGCCAAAAACTTGAGTGATGGTGGAAGCGATAGGCACACCCACAACAGAAGCGACACTGAAGCCTGAAAAAACACCTGCGATCACACCAGGGATATGCTCCGGAATGGAAGCAACATCTTCCGCATAAGTCATGGAGATGGAGACCACAGTGCCGGAAACCACAGCCGTAAGAATACGGAACACCAGAAATACCATGTAATTGACAGCAATGGCACAGATCAGATTGCAGAGCGCAAACAGTGAGATTCCCAGCATGGTAATACGAAAACGGTTGTATTTTCCCACATAGGCAGCCAGAAACGGAGTGCCCAGCCATAGGCAAAGGCAAACAGAGATACAATGTTTCCGGCCTGAGTCAGTGAAATCCCGAATCCGTCCGCAATTTCCGGAAGGATACCGATCACCGTATATTCACTGGTACCAAGGAAAAAGCTGAGCATGATCAGACCTACAACAGCCGGATTAAAAAATCGAGTTTTGGATGATGACATGATAATAAGTCCTCCCTGAAAAAATTAAAGATTAAATATCTGCATCAGAGAAATCTTTTTCAATAAGAAAATCTTCTTCAATGCGGTAAAAGAATATCACAATTTACACGATGTTTCTTGTTTACAGCTGTCAGATTTTTGTAGTATATTGATATCGGAAAGCGAGGAGGAGAAGAGAAGATGGAAATACCGGTATTTGGAAAAGAACAGTATCCGCTGAACAGAGAGTCCGGACTTTCCTATACAATTTCGGATATTTACAAGCATGTGCCAATACATACTCATAATCATTATGAACTTTTCATCATTTCAGAGGGTACGGCCTATCATATGATCAATGATTCCGTGCAGACAGTAAGAAAGGGGGATCTGTTTTTTATACGCCCCAATGATATGCACAGCTATAACTTTTATCATTCGGAGAATTTCTGCGTCCGGAATCTGGGCTTTTCTACCCAGGTGCTCCGGAATGTTTCCCTGTTTCTGGAGCAGGAGGAAAAGATGGATAAGCTGATAAACAGTGAGATGCCTGCCTATGTACATCTGGAAGGGGAAAGTTTCAGCAAGGTTCTGGATGCAATGGATACTGCGGGAAAGCTGGTAAACAGCAGCCATCCCCGGCACGCAAGATATCATGCGCAGTGTGTCATTGCACTTCTTCTGGAGGATTATTTCTTCACTTATGATGAAAAGGATCCCTGGAATCAGATGCCTTCCTGGTTGTCAGAGCTTCTCTTAAATATGTCAAAGATTGAAAATCTCCAGGAAGGCTACGAAAAAATGTGCGAGTTGGCTCCCTGCTCTCCAAGCCATCTCTGCAGGCTGCTGAAACAGATCTGTGGGAAAACGCCTACCCAGTATATTAACCAGGAGCGTCTGAAATATGCAGTTTATCTTCTGGCACAGACAGACCGGGAGATTCTGGATATCTGTGAGTGTTGCGGATTTTCCAATGTGAGCCACTTTTATCATCTGTTCCGGGAGCAGTTTGGAGTGTCACCGGCGAAATTCAGGAAGACGGTGTGATCGGGGATGAGTTAGAAGAGGCAGAACAAAAGTTTTATCTGAGAGATCACAGATGCGGACAAGCCATATTACTTTAAGGACCGTAAGTTTGATGAAGAGGCGTGGGCAAAAATAAATGGAAAATAAAAGAGCCCCGGCATTTACCAGAAAGCTCATCAGCTTGGATGAATTTGTAAAGATCCCGGCTGTGTACCTGAATTATAAGAAATACAGATGGCTGAAGGATCTGACAGTGAAAATCGAATAAGAAAAGAAAACAGCAGAGCTGTATGTCCCGGGATTACTGGAAACATACAATTCTGCTGTTCTATTTTATGAGATTATCTGTTTTCCGCAAGATATTCTTCTGTAAGAGCAACCGCATCCGTGATACACTGCGGGCAGCTGCAGAGAACCTTGCCTGTTTCCACACCTTTTAATTCACGGCAGATACAGGATCCGTTTTTTTCTTTGAATTTCTGGATATAGGTGCGGAGCTTTTTGTAAGTGTCACCCTTGGAGCCGGAACCTTCTTCGGTGTTTCCGCGGCTGTTGGAAAGTCCGATGATCATAGCCATTCCGGAAAGAGCACCGCACATTTCCATAACACCCATTCCAAGTCCGAAGCCCTCGGCAATACGGAACATCTCGTTTTCATCAATGCCAAATTCCCGGCAGAAAGAACAGGCAACTGCCTGTGCACAATTACAGCCATTCTCGTGTAATTTTGTAGCGTATTCAGCTTTTGTACTCATGATTTCGTATCCTCCTGATTTCAGATCGCAAGTAGGTTTTTGATCGCTTCCATATAGATCAGTACCGCTTCTTCCATACCAGATACCAGGATAAACTCATCGGCTCCGTGGATACGGTAATCAATTCCCTCTTTTTCAGGTCCGAAAGCAATGATGTTTTTGAGGGATTTGGCATAAGTGCCACCTCCGATGACTACCGGTTTATGTTCAGTGTCACCTGTAACATCTGTGTAGGCTTTATACAGTGCGGTTACGAGAGGAGATTCTTTTGGGAAGAATAACGGTGCGCCAACTTCAACGATCTCAATGCGACCGTTTTTGTCTTCCAGTTTGTCCTCACACATTTTGCGGAGTTCTGCCTCACCAAGTGTTACAGGAACACGGATGTCGATGGTGCAGGAGATCACTCCGTTTTCTGTTTTGACGATTCCGTTGCAGAAATGTCAGGTCGCCGTATTCATCTGCAAATTTCAGGCCAATGCCAGAACCGTCGCAGGAAGTTCCAAGATGAGAATTATAGAATTCTACAAAATCATCCTCGAATCCGGCTTTTGCAAGGCATTCGAAAGTTACGCCTGCAGCATTGACACCAAGTGCCGGTGTGCTGGCATGGGCAGGAACACCTTTGGCATAAATGGTAAGCTCACCGTTTTCTTCTGTTACTTTGTATTCCTGAAGTTTACTCTGGGACAGTGCTGCTTCCAGTTTTTCTTTCAGGCCGGCATCTGCAGGAATCACAGTTGTGCAGGTGTCGCACATTGCATTTGCAACAAAGCCGCCGTTTGCAGAGATGATGCGGGTATTTTTAGAATAGGCCATCATAAATGCACGGCCTTTTTCACCGTGGATACACGGGAAGCTGGCATCCGGTGTGAAACCGCAGGAAAGCTCTTCTGCTACCTGATTGTAGTGTGCCATACATCTGGAACCTGTTTCCTCGTTGCAGCCCATGATCAGGCGGACTCTTTTGTTCAGCTTCACGCCGTGGTCGCGGAGAAGCTTCATGGCATAGAGCGCTTCCAGGATAGGGCCTTTGTCATCAGTGGTCCCGCGGCCGTATACATGATCGTCTTCACGGGTAAGACGGAACGGATCGTAGGTCCAGTCTCCGCCTACAGGAACGATATCCAGATGACCGGCGATGCCGACGATCTCATCGCCCTCACCCATTTCGGCATAACCGCAGTAGTTATCCAGGTTTACGGTTTTAAAGCCAAGTTCTTCGGCAATCTTCAGTCCCTCTTCCAGGGCTTTTGCAGGGCCCTCACCAAATGGCTTTCCCTCGGAAGGGGTACCGAGCTGGGAGTCAATGGCAATCAGTCTGCCAAGATTTGTGAGCATCTCTTCTGATAATGCGTGGATTTCCTCTTTAATATCCATATTGATTTCCTCCTGTTTACAGCGTTCCGGAAAGTGACAGGATGGAACGCTGATGTTATGAGCTCTATTATAGCATAGATTGTAATGAATGGCAGAGTAGATTTTTACCTGTTGAAGACGTACCGATTCATTTGGCAGAACCCTTCAGGTCCTTTTGGCATATGCTAAAATCAGAAGTCAAAAAAGGAGTATCTGTATGAAAAATAAAAAACGGATCGCACTGGCAGCGGCAGTTGTGCTGGCGGTGACGGCGTTGCCGATGACAGTCTTTGCAGAAAAAAAAGATAAAGAAGAGAAGAAATTGAGCAAAGTCACTTTAAATGAAGTAGCGCATTCGATTTTCTACGCACCGCAGTATGTTGCGATCGAGGAGGGATATTTTGCTGAGGAAGGTCTGGATCTGACATTGGTGACAGGATTTGGAGCAGATAAAACGATGACTGCTGTAATCTCCGGTGAGGCAGATATCGGATTTATGGGCGCAGAGGCATCTGTTTATGCTTATCAGGAGGGTGCAACTGATCCTGTCGTGAATTTCGCACAGTTAACCCAGCGTGCGGGGAATTTCCTTGTGGCGAGAGAAGAGATGCCTGATTTCAAATGGGAGGATCTGAAAGGGAAGAAGGTTCTTGGTGGACGTAAGGGTGGCATGCCGGAAATGGTATTTGAATATATTTTGAAGAAAAACGGCATTGATCCGCAAAAGGATCTGACTATTGACCAGAGTATCGATTTCGGTTCCACAGCGGCAGCTTTTACCGGTGATGATTCAGCTGCATATACTGTAGAGTTCGAACCGTCAGCCACGATCCTGGAAAAAGAAGGCGGGGGGTATGTGGTGGCATCTCTTGGAGAAGCATCTGGATATGTGCCTTACACATCCTACAGTGCAAAAGCAAGCTACATGAAAGAAAATCCTGAGATCATCCAGAAATTTACCGATGCACTTCAGAAGGGGATGGACTATGTGCAGAGCCATACGCCGGAGGAAATCGCAGAAGTGATCGCACCGCAGTTCAAAGAAACAGATCTTGAAACCATCACTACTATTGTAAAACGCTATTATGACCAGGATACCTGGAAAGAAAATCTTATTTTTGAGAAACACAGCTTTGAGCTTCTTCAGGATATCCTGGAAGATGCAGGAGAACTGTCTCAGCGGGTGAACTATGAAGATCTGGTTCAGACATCCAGTGCAGAAAAGGCATCAAAAGATAAATAATAAAAAAGTTTAAAAAGTTTAAAAGAAAGAGAAGAAATCCCTGTGGATCTATAAAATATCCACAGGGATTTTTAGCATATAAAGCAGAAAAAAAGGAAAATGCTGCAAATATAAGTCACAAAATAGCAGAAAATGTAAAAAAAACACAGGCTGAAAATGGCAGAGAATAAACAGATGAAATCTATAAACTAAACAATGTATAAGCGTTTTTTTACATATAAGATTAGAAAGTTTATATCACATTAAACAGATAAGCATAAGAATATGGCAAAATGCACAAAAATATAAAAAGAAAATTATAATAAATGCAGAAATAGTAAAAAGTGATTGAAAAGCACTAAACAATATGCTATCTTAAGTTTAACAAAAACGAAACGAACTAAACAAAATTCATGAAAAAGTTTAAAGGAGGAAATGAGATGAATTTTAAAAAGGTAATGGCAGCAGTACTTGCAGGAACAATGGTATTCGGAATGGCTTCTTCCGTAAGTGCAGCAACAGAGGTTTCTTTCTGGACACTGAACACAAGACAGAACGCGGTTGAGCCGATCGTAGAGGCATTCAACGAAGCAAATCCGGATATTAAAGTAACAGCTTCTTTCTATGACACAGATGGAATCAAGGATGCCTGCAAAGTAGCAGCTTCTTCCGATACACTTCCCAAGTATGTGGTTTAACTGGGGCGGCAGTCTTGGAACTTCTAGAGGAGAATGGAAAGACATATGATCTTACACAATATGCGAAAGATAACGGATGGAACGACAAATTTACAGAAGCTTCTTTAAATCTCTGTACATTTGAAAACAAGCTTTCCGGATATCCGACAAGCTACAATGCACTTGGTGTTTACTACAATAAACAGATCTTTGAAGATAACGGAATCGAAGTTCCTGCTACATTCGAGGATTTCGAAGCAGCTCTTAAGACTCTGAAAGATAACGGAGTTACACCAATGGATACAGCCGGACTTAACGGATGGCATGTAATGAGATGGTTTGAGCTTCTTGTTGAGCACTATGCAGGTGCTGAGCTTCATGACAAGCTGAACACATTTGAGGAGAGCTGGAACTGCGATGCAGTAGTACAGGCTTTTGAGAAATATAAAGAGTGGGTTGACGCAGGATACTTCCCAGATGGTTTCCTTACACTTGATCCGAACGATACCATCATGGCAATGGGTACAGGAGAGTGTGCAATGGATCTCCAGGGACAGTGGTATGACGGACAGTTCATCCAGAATGATCTTGATCCTAGCAATTATGGTGTATTTGCATTCCCGTCAGGTGATGACAACCGTATGTCTGCTTTCGCAGAGATGACACAGTTCAATGCTAATCTTTCTGATGAAGAACTTGATGCATGCGTGAAGTTCATGGATTACTATCAGAGTGATGAGAATGTTGCAGAGTATGGTGAATACTATAACGTACCGCTTCCTGTACAGGGCGCTGAAGCTCCGGCTGAGCAGGTCAACGTAAACGGTATGCTTGAAACATCTAATGAGAACGGTACATTCACGATCACTGACCAGGCATTCCCGACAGAGGTTGCAGATGTTCTCTTTAATGCACAGGATGCAGTTGCAAACGGCGAGATGACACCGGAAGATGCAGCAGCTAATATCCAGAAAGCAATCGAGGAATATCAGGCTAAATAATCATAAAAGCATAACGGAGCGGCCAGAGCGCGGGCTTTGGCCGCTCTTTTACGAAAAATGGAGGTAATCCAGAATGAAGAAAAAAAGCAAAATTGATCTTGGCGCATATGCGTTTCTGATACCGGCAGCAGTGATCTACCTTTCCGTTATTGTAATACCTGTATTTTACTCACTGTTTATCAGTCTGTTTAAATGGAACGGTGTTGCGGAGAAAGAATTTGTAGGTCTGGCAAACTATATCAATCTGTTTACAAATGATGCAACATTTATGATCGCATTGAAGAATAACCTGATCTGGATCGTGCTGACGATCGTACTTATGATGACGGTTTCTCTTGGATTTGCAGTAATCCTTAATAAACAGTTCCGCGGACGTACTGTGTTCCGTGCATTCTTCTATTTTCCATGTGTTATCGCACCAATCGCAGTAGCGATCATCTGGAGATGGATCTACAACCCGAATATCGGTTTTATCAATCAGTTTTTCAAAGTACTTGGAATTAATTTTAAACAGACATGGATCTCCGACCCGAAGGTCAGCCTGTATGCAATTTTTGCAGCAGCACTGTGGCAGGGAATCGGCCAGCCTATGATCCTTTTCCTGGCAGGACTTCAGTCAGTATCACCGGATGTCCTTGAGGCAGCAACAATTGACGGTGCAGGCCCGGTCCGTAAATTCTTCAGTGTTACGGTACCGCTTATGAAAGAAACATTCGTTATGGTTCTTGCAACTCTGATCGTAGCAGCTATGAAGGTTTATGATATTGTACAGGGTCTTACAGGCGGCGGCCCGAACAACTCCACCCAGGTTCTTGCTACATATATGTATTCACAGACATTCCAGTATAACAATGTAGGTATGGGAACTGCGGTTGCATGTATCATGGTAGTTATGATGCTTGTAGTAATCATTCCGTATATTTCCTTTACAGCAAAAGAAAAGTAGGAGGTGCAGACAATGGACGGAAAAAGTAAAAAAATCACAAAAAAAGTGCTGCTGTATGTGCTTCTGATCATTCTTGCGCTGATTTGGATCGTGCCAATTTTCACACTTGTTGTAACAGCACTGAAGCATAAAAAAGATTTCATGAGCGGTTTAAGTCTGTTCCAGCTTCCTGCTGAGATTGCATGGGACAACTTTACAAATGCCATCACAAAAGGAAATCTTTTCAACTATATGAAAAATGACCTGATCATTTCCTGCCTGAAAGTGCCGCTTGGTATCTTCGTAGGAGCTATGGCTTCCTTTGCATTAACACGACTGAATATCAAACATCGAGTGGGGCTTTTTGTATTCTTCCTTATTGGTATGATGCTTCCGATGCAGACAGCACTTGTGCCGATTAATATTATCTACAGCAAACTGAATCTTCTGAACACATATTTCGGATTATTCTATGTATATATCGGATTTGGTATTTCCTACTGTATCCTGATCATGAGAGGTTTCATGTTGGGAATTCCGAAAGATATTGATGAGGCTGCATGTATTGACGGATGTAATAAATGGCAGCTTTTTTACAAGATCATCCTGCCGATCGCAAAACCGGCGATCGCAACACTGTTTATCACAGATTTCCTTTCCACATGGAATGAGTATCTTCTGGCCAGCGTTATCATCAACGACAATGCCATGAAGACAGTACCGGTTGGTATTATGACATTCGTAGGTGAGCACGGAACAGATTATGGTTACCTGTGTGCAGGTGTACTTGTTTCTGTTATACCGGTTATGGTTGTATACCTGATCTTCCAGAGATATTTCGTAGAAGGTATGGCCGGAGCAGTTAAATCTTGATATCAGATGCAGGCAGCGTAACGGGGCGTGAACAGCCGCCTGGATGACTACAGAAAGAAAGAGGACGACTTATGAGTACTTGCAAATATACAGAATCCGTAGAAAAATGGGGAACCTTTGAAGCTGAAATGCCAGGTAAACATGAAGGGAATCCGTTTACCGATTATGCAATTCAGGGAACCTTTAAAGGCAAAGAAGAGACAAAAACCGTAGATGGTTTCTATGATGGAGACGGAATTTACCGTGTACGTTTCATGCCATCCTTTGAAGGAGATTATACATTTGAGATCAAAGGAAGCTTTTCCGATGAGGTGTACACAGGTGCATTCCATGTAACACCTGCACAAGAAGACAACCATGGACCTGTTCGCGTATCCTATACTTATCACATGGCATATGAAGATGGAAAACCATATTATTCTATCGGAACAACATGTTATGTATGGGAGCTTCAGAGCGAGGAGCTTCAGAAACAGACACTGGAGACACTGGCAGACAGTGCATTCAACAAGATTCGTTTCTGTGTATTCCCGAAACATTACGACTACAACCTGAATGAGCCGATCAGCTATCCATATGAAGGAACTCCGATGGACAGTTCAGTTCTTACATCTGAGAATTTCCTGGAGTATGGCGGCTGTGCAGAAGGCAATAACTTCGATTACAAGAGATTTAATGTGAAACATTTCCAGCATATCGATGACTGTGTGAAGAAGCTGATGGAGCTGGGTATTGAGGCTGACATCATTGTGATGCACCCATATGACAGATGGGGCTTCAGTGAGATGAGTGCAGAGTGTGATGATCTTTACTGGAAATATCTCATTGCCAGAGTGAGTGCATACAGAAACGTATGGTGGTCTCTTGCGAATGAGTACGATCTTTTCCCGAAAAAGACAACTGAGGACTGGGAGCGTTACGCAGCTATTATCCAGGAAAAAGATGTATACAATCATCTTCGCTCCATCCATAACTGCAAGAGCTTCTATGATTACACAAGACCATGGATTACTCACTGCAGCATCCAGAGACAGGATCTTTACAAATCCTCTGAGATGGTAAATGAGTGGCGTATCCGATACAAGAAACCGGTAGTTCTGGATGAAATCGCTTACGAGGGAAATATTCAGCACGGCTGGGGAAATATCAGCGGAAAAGAAATGACAAGACGTTTCTGGGAAGCATTCTGCAGAGGTGCATATCCGGGACATGGCGAGACATATATGAATGATGAGGGAATCCTCTGGTGGTCCCATGGCGGAAAGCTTCATGGAGAGAGCCTGAGAGATTTAAGTTTCTTCAGAAAATCATGGAGGAGACTCCTGCACCAGGACTTCGTCCTCTTGAAAATCAGTGGGATGAGGTTGGGGCATCTGTAGACAACAGTCTTCAGGATATTAAGTACTATATTTTCTATTACAGCTTTATGCGTCCGTCATTCCGAGAGTATCATATTGATGATGAAACAGAGTTTGAGGTAGAAGTAATCGATACATGGAACATGACCATCGAGAAAAAAGGAACCTTTAAAGGCAAGTTCCGGATCGACCTGCCGGGAAGAGAGTATATGGCTGTGCGTGTGCGCGAGGTTAAGTGATTTATGGGGAGTTGCCGGAGAGGCGGCTCCCTGCTTTATGTTGACAGGAAAACCAAAAGTGTTTAGAATCAAGGAGAAGTTTAAATCAAGAGGGATCAGAATGAAGATAAAGGCAGCAGATATAGCGAGAAATCTTAATCTTTCCAAAGCAACGGTATCCCTGGTTTTAAACAATAAACCAGGAGTCAGTGAGAAAACCCGACGAAGGATTTTTGATTATATTGAAGAGGTTACAGGAGAAGCAGAACGACAAAAAGAAGAAAAAACAAGCAGGAATTAGAGAATAAAAATATCATCAAGGTACTTTTTATTGATAATGATCTCAGATTCCTCAAGAATTTTGAATTGGATGTATGCCCGGACAGCCTGACGATATTTGAACAGGAAGCCAGAAGAATGGGCTGTATCATCAGCGTGACTTACGCTTCTTCACAAAAAAAAGAAGATGTGGAGCGTGTAGTGAGTGAGGCCAATGAGGAAAATGTGGCAGGTGTGATCCTGTATGCAACGGAGATGCAGCCGGATCAGTTTCCGCCGTTTCGGGCGATCCGAAAGCCAATGGTGATCTATGATAATGATCTTGGGAATGAATATCATTGCGTTACCTTCGGTGGGGTGGAAGGAATCAGGGATTGTGTGGATTATCTGTTTTCCAGAGGCTGCCGGAATATCAAATATCTGGCCAATACCCAGAATATCTTTAATTTCCAGCAGAGGCGTGCAGGATTCCGTGCAGGACTTCGGAAGAATGGCCTGCCACTGGAGAAAGAATCTATTTACCCGCTGGGAGAAACTACCGGTGAGGTATGTGAGGCAACATTGAAATATCTGGAGACACATGAATTGCCGGATGCCTTTATCATGGAAAATTATCAGATTTCCATTGGAGTGATGCGTGCGTTACGGCAGAATAAGATTTCGGTTCCGGAAGACATCTCTCTTCTGGGAGTAGATGAGCTCCCGGATTATCTTACTGGAGATATCCTTCTTACCACGCTTCGGATGGAGCATCTGGAACGTGCACATGTGGCCATGCTTTTCCTGGAACAGGAGATGAAGGGGGCGATTTCCTGTAAATTCAAATCGTTTTCCACCTGTAAGATCATTCCGGGGCAAACGGTCAAATAAAATGGAAATACAGATGAGGAGAAAATAAAATGTTATTTTTTGTAAACGATTACTGCGAGGGAGCGCATCCGGCGATCCTTGAAAAACTTGTGGAGACAAACATGGAGAAGCTTTCCGGATATGGCACAGATAAATACTGTGATTCTGCAAAAGAAAAGATCCGCAAGGCATGTGGCTGTCCGGATGCAGAGGTGTTTTTTCTGGTAGGAGGAACTCAGACCAATGCGACAGTTATCGGTTCCGTGCTGAACAGATACGAGGGTGTACTGGCAGCTGAGACTGGACATGTAAACTGCCATGAAGCCGGTGCTATCGAGTATACCGGACATAAGGTTCTGGCACTTCCTGCAGAGAACGGAAAGATCAAAGCAGAGAGCATAACCGAATATATCGAAACTTTTTACGGGGATGAAAGTCATGACCATATGGTATTTCCGGGAATGGTATATATTTCCCATCCTACAGAATACGGAACGCTTTATACAAAGAAAGAACTGGAAGAAATCTTCAATGTGTGCAGACATTATGAGCTTCCGCTGTTCCTGGACGGAGCAAGACTTGGATATGGCCTGGTAAGCCCGGAAACAGATGTAACACTTGAGGATATCGCCAGATATACAGATGTATTCTACATCGGTGGAACCAAGGTAGGAGCACTCTGCGGTGAGGCAGTTGTTTTTACGAAAAAAGCTCCGAAACATTTCATGACTATGGTGAAGCAGCAGGGAGCTCTTCTGGCCAAGGGGCGCCTTCTGGGAATCCAGTTTGATACTTTATTTACAGATGATCTGTATACAAAGATCAGCCGAAACGCCATTGACACTGCTATGAAGCTGAAAAAAGCTCTTCAGGAAAAAGGATACCAGCTTTATATTGATTCTCCGACAAACCAGCAGTTCATAATCCTGGAAAATAATAAAAAAGAAGAACTTGCAAAAAAAGTCCGGTTTGATTTCTGGGAGAAATATGATGAGGATCATACAGTGATCCGTTTTGCTACAAGCTGGGGAACGAAGATGGAAGATATTGATGCGCTGATCGAATTGCTGTAGTGCGTATCATCCTGAGAAGATCATAAAGTAGAAATAATTGCAGGAAATTTGGTATAAAATAATTCCCTGCAGGATCTGCAAAATCAGGTACAGATATAATATCCTTGGCAGTATGCCTGATGAAGAGATAATTTATATCATCTGTTTTGTAAATTCCTGCGGGGTTTTTTATTTTTTGGTCTGTGAGGAATTATAATTTTTTGCCCTTCTCAGCGGCAGCAGTCAGAGCTTCAAATACAGCACTGCGGAAACCGTTTTTCTCCAGTGTGCGTACACCTTCGATGGTAGTTCCGGCAGGGGAGCAGACCATGTCCTTCAGATCGCCAGGATGTCTGCCTGTCTCAAGAACCATCTTTGCACTGCCAAGTACTGTCTGGGAAGCAAATTTGTAAGCCTGTTTACGGGGCATTCCCTGACTTACGGCGGCATCTGCCATAGCTTCGATGAACATAAATACATAAGCCGGTGCACAGCCGCCTACAGCGCCTGCAGCATCCATAAGACGTTCAGGGATCACTTCTGTGCATCCGAAGCTGTCTGTGATCTTGAGAATTTCATCGAGTCCTTCTTTGGAAACGCGCTCGTTGGCGCATACAGCAGTCATGCCTTCACCAACCTGTGCGGGAGTATTTGGCATGAAACGGACAACCTTCAGAGGAAGTCCGGCTTTTTCTTCCAGCCATGCAAGGGTCTTGCCCGGGGCAATTCCAATGATAGTGTGATCTGCTGTGAGGCTGTTGTGGACTTCATCTAAGACTTCCTCGTAGAACTGGGGTTTTACTGCAAGTACAATAGTTTTTGCAGATCTGACCACTTCGTTGTTATCCGGAGTGGTGACAACACCGAGATTTTTTTCGCTGCGTTCTCTGCCTTCTTCTGTAAGGTTGGAAACAATGATCTCATCTTTTGAAAAAATCCCTTGGCGGAGAATACCGCCGATCATTGCAGAACCCATATTTCCACATCCGATAAAACCGATCTTCATAATAAAAATCCTCCTTAGAATTATGTTTTATAAAAAAAGACACGCTCCCGAAAGCGTGCCTCTCTTGGCAATGAAAGCAGATAACGGGAGTCGAACCCGCCTCCTCAGCTTGGGAAGCTGATGTTCTACCGATGAACTATATCTGCCTGCAATCCCAATTATAGCACTGGAAATAAGAAATACAAGAGCTGATTTGCGGGATATTACCACCCCTGGCTCATAGTGCTGTTATGGTATTTCGTAGAATAAGTCACATCCTCCCCAAACCACTCCGGTGCAATATAAGCATTAGCTGCTTCTTCCGTAGGAAATTCGACCTCAGCAAGAAGAACTCCCTCATATTCCCCGTGGAACACATCCAGCTCAATAAAAAGCCCGTCTTTTTCAGGAATTACATAGCGGTCTTTTGTAATAAGGATACCATCGGCTTTAGGTTTGAGATGTTCGTAGGCATCGGCAGTCAGAGGAAGATTATATTCTTCGCGGCTCATCAGGCCTTTTGATTTATAAGTAAGAAAATATTCATCATCCTGTCTGCGGATGCGGACTACAGGTGAAGTACAGAGATAACCCTGTTCGATCCTGTGGCAGGGATAGGAAGCCAGGCCGGCTGGCAGATTTTCTTTCGGGATCAGAAATTTACGTTCGATTTCCATAAAACAGATACCGTTACTGAAAACTTATAAAAAGTTATAAACTTCTATGTTTCATTCCTACTTCAACGAGTATGCTTTTGATGATATAAATATCTATCTACTCACAAGTTCTTGTACTCTCCATAGGCGTAAATTC
>ENA-OQCO01000383-OQCO01000383.1-human-gut-metagenome-genome-assembly--contig:-NODE-383-length-24777-cov-1.598418_pt1 | contig 24777 bp, 25 predicted proteins | sample MGYA00242500_ERZ504582 | MGnify/ENA primary metagenome ERZ504582 (study PRJEB26092, sample SAMD00036346) | human gut metagenome | host: Homo sapiens | study: EMG produced TPA metagenomics assembly of...
CAAGTCTACAACGCATCCTGTAAAAATAATCCAAGTCAATCTGCGAATACTCTGACAAGATAACGGCTGCCGCGCCGCTGCAGTCTACTTTTGCAAAATCGCAAGTTCGGTGCAGAGCTCAGAGAGGTATTCCTTATAAGCTTCCCCTGCGCCTCTCACCTGCCGGCTGCTCTCTGTGGGGTTTTCCCTGGGTTACTTCTTCCCTTCCTCGCCTTTTACTATACTATATGAAGTATACAAACTGCTTTTTTGTTTGTCAAGAAATTTTAATATTGCTTTGACAACTTAAAGCAGCAGAATATAGTTGCTTATTTTACAGAAAACGGCCATTTAAAATTATTATTTCAGGCCTTCATCTACGTAAAGTTCATTGCCGTCTGCTGCCGATGTTGCAAGTTGATCGCACCGTTCATTTAACGGATTATCTGCATGTCCTTTAACCCAGTGGAAGTTTACCTGATGCTGTTCTTTGGCCTTTAAAAGGCGTTTCCAGAGATCTACATTCTTTACATCTTCATTCTTTCCGCGTTTCCAGTTCTTCCTGAGCCAGGAATCGATCCAGTGCTGATTAAAAGCATCTACCAGATATTTGGAATCAGAATAGAGATCCACCTGGCAGGGACGTGTAAGAGCTTCCAGTGCCACAATGGCTGCCATCAGTTCCATTCGATTATTCGTAGTTTTCCGATACCCTTTTGATAATTCTCTTTCGTGAAGCTGTCCTTTGGTGTCAATATACTGAAGAACTGCTCCATAGCCGCCTGGTCCGTCAGGATTTCCGCGGGCTGCACCGTCTGTATAGATTTTCACCTGCATATAATCTACTCCTTGAATCTAAATTGAATATAAAGCAGACATTTTCATTCCACTTTAATATATATTCTATTTTTATTAATTTACAGTATTGATTTCTATCCGATTATACCTGTCCTATCTCTTCTGTGCAAGAATTTTTTTCCAGACACCTGTGTGCTCAAATTCTACTGCTGCGTTTCCGGCATCCTTCACAAGTTCAGGATCGTATCCCAGCATATCCAGAAGACGAATTGCATTCCTTGTTGTGGCTCTTCCCCGCTGAAGCAGATAATTAAACACTATCTCCCTGTCTTTGACTTCTTCTTTGAAATGATAATTTCTATAAATACCATCCAGAATATAGGAAAGCTCAATATCATGGGTCGCCGCAAAAGGCAGCATCCAGTTTCCGCGAAGTACATTAAGAATCTGAGAAGAAGCTGCAATACGTTCAATTGTATTCGTTCCTCTTAACACTTCATCAATCACACAGAGAAGAGGCTCTTTTTACGGCTTTCATCCAGAATCCGTTTCAGGGAGCGAATCTCTACGATAAAATAACTCTCACCACTGCTGATATCATCTCTTAGTGCCATGGAAGTCATGACCTTGAGAAATGGCATATGGCAGGATGATGCTGTACAGGTGTGGATCGTCTGTGCCAGAATGCCGTTGATAGCCACATTTTTAAGAAAAGTGGACTTGCCGGAGGCATTGGAACCAGTGATCAGCGTTCCTCCCTCTGCTGTAATGCTGTTGGCCACCGGATGAGAGATCAGCGGATGATAGAGAGCTTCTGTTTCCAGGCGTACTGGTTGATGATCCTCTTCTTTCCAGAGTATAAACTCCGGGTTACACCACTCAGGCAGTATCCGACGGAAAGAAGCAATGGAGATCAGTGCGTCCAGCTCTCCGATATTGTCGATCAGGTTCATGATCTGTCCTGTTTTATCCTGAACTTCTTTCAGCACGGAATTATACATTAAAATATCAACATGAAAAACCATCCGCACATAACTCATAAAAATCTGAAACGGATCTCCGGAGTCTGCATTTTTACTGGTAAGCATAACAGCTTTTTTCCGAAAACGGCTGAATTCTTTTTTCCCTTCTCTGATAGCATCCATCTGTTTTTTGACTTCCGGCCAGTCCACAGTCTGCATCTCGTCTGCTGCTCCCAGCATTTTCAGAAGATGATTAAAACAGTCCAGATAGGCTTCCCATGACCTTCTGACCGATACTTGCATAATAAATGGCAATATTTGCGATCATCAGACAGATAAATACAAGAAAACCTACCATCGGATACATCGGAAGCAAAATAAAAAGACTTGAAAGAAGTGCTGCAAGCATGACAATATGGATTTTAAGATCAATAACCGGAGCATCTTTTAATGCCAGAACTGTATCTGACAGGGAACCGATCCTAGTTTTTCCGACAGAAGCTAACATCAGCTGGAGTTCTGTGCGTTCCTGCTCATGAGTATCGAAAAATCTTATCTCTTTTTCCCGTTCTTCCAGTATTTTTTTATCAAAAGCAGGTCTTCGGAGCATATCATAAAGAACATCTTCACCAGGCGAAGAAACTGTCTGATTCATCTGCATGAAAACACGGTCCATATCCAGATCGTTCCATGTAATATCATCAATACAAAAATCGGCACTTTCTTTTCTGCGGAAATAGTGAGAAATCCGTTCCAGATCATCCGGAGAATATTCCCGTTCAGGAACCTTGCCAAATATCCTGCGAATACGGTTCCGCTGTATTTTTTCCATTTATGGTTATTCCATGCTATTAAAACGACAAACAGCAGAACAATGCCTGCTGCCCATATGATCACCTGGAAATAAGGATTCATATATGCCCTCCATGTTATGAAGTATGAAAAAATCCCCTGCCTGAGACCAGACAGGGAACTGTTTCTTATACCCAGTCTACAAAAAACGTGTGATCTTTGTAGACTTCATATTTAACTTTACTAAAATTCAACGGCTGTTTTTTGAAAGCACTGTTCATCATAAAATACATATATTTGAAATCTTTCTGTTTAAATCCTTTTAATGTTCTGGTCTTTCCCGTTTTTAACATAATTATTAAAAATAGTCATAGCCTCTCTGGCAGCCTGATATGCAAGAGTACGATTCTCGAAATTGCCATTCAGTCGTTTCAAAAAGAGCACCGTCACGGACTACGGAATACTGAGCTGTTGTGCTGCTTCCAATATTTTCGTAGATCACACCACGTATCGTTGATGGAAATTCTTTATCTGTCTTGATCGTACGGTTCAGAACGCAGAGCGCTACCGCTTCCATTCCGATCTTTCCCTGATCCCCCGCCTCGGACTCGCAGAGTGCAGCAAGAAGTTCCTCATCTGTTGTCTTGCCATTGGCAATTCCCGGATGACTCTTATACTCTTTGACCATGGTATAATATCTGGAATTTTTAGTATCGTAAACCTTTACATTTCCATTGCTCAGATTCTTATCCGGATGGGAAGAACTTCCACTATTATTGTCATTTATCTTAACTGAGGCCACTCCGGTTGAAGAAATCGTATAAGTAACTCCGCTAACTGTTACCGTTGTGCTGACGGCCATGGAACCATCTGATTTGAAATAATATTTTTTTCCGCTGATGGTCTTTAAACCGGTAACCATATAACCTGTGTTTTTCTCAAAATAATACTTCTTTTTACTGATAGTCTTCCAACCTGTAGCCATATAGCCAGTATCTGGTTCAAAATAATAATTAATATTCTTGCTGGTATTCTTCAGCCATTTCGTTGCCATTATTCCGGAACCTTTATAAAAATAGCGCCGATGACCTTTGCTGTCTTTCATCCAGCCAGTAACCATAACACCTTCACCGCTCGTAAAATAATATCTATAACCTTTACTGTCCTTCATCCAGCCTCTGGTCAGCTTACCAGTAACCGGATCAAAGTAGCGTTTATGTTTTTTTGAATCAGTCAGCCATCCTGTTACCATTACGCCTTTTTTACTGGTAAAATAATATGTTTTTTTACCGTTCACATTGAGCCATCCCTTGACCTGGACACCTGTTTTTTTATTGAAATAATATTTATATTTTCCGAGAGTAAGCCAGCCTTTCTGTTTGCTTCCATTACTTTTTATGTAGTAGGTCTTTCCGTTAATGGTTTTAAATCCGGCAGTTGCTGCCTGTACTTCTGTAGCCGAATGCGAAAGGAAAGTACACCCCATTAGAAGCAACGCGGCCATCATCAGGCCTTTGAACCAGTTCTTTTTTCTGAAACTCTTCATAATTTTCCCCATTCTTTCTGAACCGACGAGAGTATATCGGATCTGTTTCTAAAAATTACAAAATTGTTACATTAGGTTTATTATATCGTAATGAATAAACACTGTCAACTTTTTTGTAACCTGGGACAGACTCCCCTCATATGATGAAGTGTAATCAAATTTTTCGGAGGACTTATCAATGAGTGACTTAGCGGCTACAAACTGTAATGACTGTGGATGCGGCTGTGATTCCGGATGTGGCAATAACTGTGGATGCAACAATGGCTGTGGATGCAACAATGGATGGGGAACTTCCCTGTTTGGCAGTGGAAACAGCTGCTCCTGCATTCTCTGGATCATCTGCCTGCTTTGCTGCTGCGGAAATAATAATAGCTGCGGATGCAATAACAACAGCTGTAATGATAGCTGCTGGATCATTATCCTTCTTCTGCTGTGTTGCGGAAATAACGGATGTGGATGCTGCTGATTTCTTTTCTCCCAAAAGGGGCAGAGGTTATTTCCTCTGCCCTTTCTGGTCTTGTTTTTTGGCCTCTTCCTGCTCCTTTTTCTTATCTTCCAGACATTTCAGATCTATCTCATAAAAAGCATTTCCATCGATCACAAGCTTCTGCTTTTTTTCAGTTCCCATATCTGTTTCCCTTATTAAAAATTTCTTCTATATATATTATGGCAGTTTTCGTGTTTCTGTCATATTTCTGTTTCAGAAATCATAGATTTCAGGAAAAAGGACTTTTTTATGGAACAGGATTTCATTGCCAGAACTGCCCTGGACGAAATGGTGGAAAGTGACCGAAATCAGATGCTGAAAGCTATGATCCCCTATCTTCCGCCATCAGGTCAGCGGTTTCTGTCCATGTATGCCAAAACCCAGGAGCTTATTAATACTATGACTTTGTTTCAGAATCGCAGTTATTATCCGGATATGCAGGCAGCCAGTGTCTCCGTAAACGATCCTATGGAAATGCTGCAGGATATACGAAAGTACTGCGGAAGCCAAAACCGCAGACAGATTGATCAGATCACCAATCTTATGGCAACCATACAGATGATGAAGATCATGAATGAAAATCCACCAGGAGGTGATAATCCATGAGTGACGACTGGAAAAAAGACCCCCGCCTTTCCCAGATGGATCCACAAAAACTCTCCATGCTTCAGAATCTGGCGGATCAGGGATTGGGGAAAAATCCTTCAGAACTGCTACCTTTTATTATGGAAGCTGCTTCCAGGGGAAAAAATGCCGGATTGAATTTCAGCTCCCATGAAATTTCCACGATCATAGAAGTGATCAAAATGGGAAAGAATCCGGCAGATGCAGCCAGGCTCGACCGAATCGTAAATCTGATGAAAATGATACAACATTAGTTCTTCTGACCCGGAACAGAACTTTAACTGTTCCGGGAATTATCTGCCTTTTACTTTTTCTTTCTTTTGTACCTGGTACAGTCTGTAAAATCGGCCAAATCTATAGATAATACTACATAATTCATAGAACATATCCACCATTTTTGTGATATTTTTTTATCATTTTCCCTTTCTTATTGTATTAGTATATGGTATACTTGTCCCTGAAATGAATGATATGCAAAATAGGACTTTATGCGTCAAGTGTTTGGCGAATGGGGAGTTGTCGCCAGAACGAAAAGTACGTCTTACGGTATGAAGTTCGCACCCGTTGCAGCAATATAAGAGAGTATCTCATATTGTGTAGGGCTTTTTTCGACATACGTTCTATCACAATTGGAGATATCTTTTTTTATGCCCAAAAATAAAAAAGACAGTCTCCGAAAGCTGTGATTTTTTTAACAAAATGGAGGTTGTTATTTATGGTAGACAAAGCGAAAGTTGAAGAGGCGATCAAGCTTCTTCTTGAAGGAATCGGCGAAGATGTTGACAGAGAGGGTCTTCAGGGAACACCTGAGCGTATTGCCCGTATGTGTGAAGAAATTTACGGCGGACTTGACAACGAGGCAGACGAATATCTTCAGAAGCAGTTCCATGTAGAAAATAATGAGATGGTTTTGGAAAAAGATATCACTTTTTATTCCATGTGCGAGCATCATCTGATGCCATTTTATGGAAAAGCCCATATTGCCTATATTCCAAACGGCAAAGTTACCGGTTTAAGCAAACTGGCCCGTACAGTAGATGTTTACGCAAGAAGGCCTCAGATCCAGGAGCGTCTTACTGTTCAGATTGCAGATGCATTGGAGAGAGTTCTTGATCCAAAAGGAATTATGGTTATGCTGGAAGCAGAACACACCTGCATGACTATGCGTGGAATCAAAAAACCGGGAAGCAAAACCGTCACAACTGTTACAAGAGGCGAATTTAAAGAAAATATGGAACTTCAGAAACAGTTCCTTGCAATGGTAAAAGACTGATGGACAGGATGAACCAGATCTGGAACCATCCTCTCTATCAGAAAGAGCTCGGGAAACTTCAGATCCTGGAGAAGCACCGAAAGTTCTGCAGACATACACCAGAACATTTTCTGGATGTTGCCAGACTTGCTTACATAGAGGCTCTTGAACAAGCTTATCCTGTCTCAAAGGAAATGATTTACTGCACTGCTCTTCTGCATGATATCGGACGTGCCAGACAGTACGAAGATGGTACGCCGCATGATGAGGCCGGAGCTCTGATCGCAGAACAGATCCTTAACGAACTTGGATTTTACAGGGACGAGATCATGGCTATCGTTTCTGCCATCCGTGGACACCGTGCCCAGAGTGACCAGTCCATACTTGGAAAACTGATCTACACTGCAGACAAGAAATCCAGAAACTGTTTCTCCTGCAAAGCAGAACCGGAATGCTACTGGTCTCCGCAGAAAAAAAATATGACGATCCAATATTAGGAGGTTTTTCCATGAAAATCGGAAATCGTGAATTTGATGTAAAAAATAAAACATATATTATGGGTATTTTGAATGTCACACCGGACTCTTTCTCAGACGGTGGAAAATGGAACGACATGGACAATGCCCTGAGACATACCGAAAGCATGATTGCTGACGGCGCTGATATCCTGGATATCGGCGGTGAATCTACCCGTCCTGGTCACACGCCGGTTGGTGCACAGGAAGAAATCGAGCGCATTCTGCCTGTTATTGAAGCTGTAAAAAAACGTTTTGACATTCCTATCTCTGTAGATACATACAAAGGCAGTGTTGCTGAGGAATCCCTGAAAAACGGCGCTGATCTGATCAACGATATCTGGGGACTGAAATATGATCCTGAGATGGCTCCTGTTATTGCAAAATACAATGCTCCATGCTGTCTGATGCATAATAAAGCTAATACAGAATACAATAATTTCATTGTAGACATGCTTGCTGAGACACAGGAATGCGTCAATATCGCCAAACGTGCCGGCATTGCAGATGATAAGATCATTCTCGATCCTGGCGTTGGATTCGGAAAAAACTATGAGATGAATCTTATGACTATGGATAACCTTGAGCTCTTCCAGAAGCTTGGATATCCTGTTCTTCTCGGTACTTCCAGAAAATCCATGATCGGACTTACCCTTGATCTTCCGGTTGACCAGCGTGTGGAAGGAACTCTTGCGACAACAGTAATCGGCATCATGAAAGGTTGTGCTTTTGTACGCGTCCACGATATCAAGGAAAATAAACGTGTGATCCAGATGACAGAAGCGATTCTGGGACGCTAGGAGGAACAGATGGATAAAATCGAAATCAGAGATCTTGAGATTTTTGCAAATCATGGTGTATTTCCGGAAGAAACTGCTCTTGGACAAAAATTTGTAGTTTCTGCAATTATGTATACAGAAACACGCCCGGCAGGGCTTACCGACGATCTCTCTGCTTCTATTAATTATGGAGAAGTCAGTCATATGATCACGGATTTTCTTCAGAAGAACACTTATAAACTGCTGGAAGCTGCTGTGGAAAATCTGGCTGAGATGTTACTGCTCTCTCTTCCGCTTCTTAAAAAGATCACTCTTCGCATAGAGAAACCGTGGGCTCCTGTAAGCCTTCCTCTGAAAACAGTTGCTGTGGAGATCACCCGTGGATGGCATACTGCTTTTATTGCATTTGGTTCTAATATGGGTGACAAGAAAAAGTATCTGGATGATGCGATCCAGGGGCTTCGCGATATGAAGGAAATTGTTGTTGAGAAGGTTTCCGGGTATCTTGTAACGGAACCTTATGGTGGTGTGGAACAGGATGAATTCCTCAACGGTGTTTTGAGAGTCCGTACACTTCTTTCTCCGGAAGATCTTCTTGACAGACTGCATATCCTCGAACAGGCTGCTGACCGAAAGAGGATCGTTCACTGGGGGCCGCGGACACTGGATCTTGATATTTTGTTATATGATAACGAGATCATTGATACAGAAGAATTGCATGTTCCGCATATTGATATGGAAAACCGTGATTTTGTACTGAAGCCTATGGTGGAGATCGCACCGTATTTTCGACATCCGGTGCTGAACCAGACTATGAGTCAGCTTTTAAAAAAGCTTGATGAGAAAAATTAATAAATTAAATGAACATAAAGCCCGATACAGATGCAAATCAGGACATCTGTATCGGGCTTTTATTGTTTGGTGTTGCTGTTTTGAATGCATTAAATTTGGTAAAATGGAAGAGGCTTTTATTTCTGGTTTACCTTGTCAAATTCATCAGTGATCTCTTTGGATGGAGCTTTGGTAAGCAGACTTACTATGATGTTTGCAGCAATGGCTACTATAAAAGCCGGAAGAAGTTCATAGATTCCCCAGGCGCCCCCCAGTTTGCTGATTCCGTACTTCCAGATGAATACCATGGAGCCACCGCAGATCATTCCTGCCAGGCTCCCTGCCAGTTAGAACGTCTCCAGAATAGTGCCAGAAGTACCACGGGTCCAAATACAGCTCCGAAGCCTGCCCAGGCAAAGGATACGATGGTGAACACAGAACTGTTCGGATCGCGGGCAATAAACATGGCAACTACTGCAATCAGAAGAAGAGTGATCTTATCGGCTACCATGCTTTCTTTTTTGGTTTCTTTATCCTTCAGGATGCTTCCGAGAAGATCGGAAGAAACTGCTGAGGATGCCGCCAGGAGCTGAGAATCTGCAGTTGACATGGTGGACGCAAGGATTCCTGCAAGGATAAGTCCTGCAAGAATTGCTGCAATTACGCCATGTTTACTGAGAAGATCTGCAATCCGAACGATAATTGTCTCAGATGCTGAGCCTTCCAGAAGGTCAAACTCTCCTGCTGCTGTCATTCCAAGTCCCACCACACCGATCAGTACTGCTACTGCCAGTGAGATCACTACCCATGTAGTTGCCACTCTTCTGGAAAGTGTAAGCTTCTCTTCATCTTCAATCGCCATGAAACGAAGAAGAATATGCGGCATTCCGAAATATCCAAGTCCCCATGCAAGCATGGAAATAATATTAAGCAGTGGATATGCCTGTTCTGTTCCGGTTGTCGGATCATATGTAGTAAACATAGTCAGATATCCAGGCAGAGATCTTGCATGGTCTGCAACTGCATCAATACCCCCTGCTGTACTGATCCCAAATACAAATACGATCACAAGTGCGATGGACATGATGATACTCTGGATAAAATCTGTGGTAGAAGCTGCCAGGAATCCTCCCAGTGTAGTATATCCAACGATGACCAGTGCACTGATGATCATGGCCGGCAGATATTTTACACCGAAGAGACTTGCAAAAAGCTTACCACAGGCTGCGAATCCGGAAGCTGTGTAAGGAATAAAAAAGATAACGATAAAAATCGCTCCGATAGACTGCAGGATCTTCTTCTCATCTCTGTATCGATTACTAAAAAAAGATGGCAGTGTAATGGAGTTTCCTGCCACATGAGTGTAGCGACGTATCCTTTTAGCCACAATCTTCCAGTTTACGTAGGTTCCGATAGCAAGGCCAATAGCTGTCCAGCCTGCATCTGCAATACCGGTAAGATAAGCAAGTCCAGGTAATCCCATAAGGAGCCAGCTGCTCATATCAGAAGCCTCTGCGCTCATAGCTGTTACCAGTGGTCCAAGCTTTCTTCCTCCCAGATAGAAATCAGAACTGTCATTGTTGTTCTTGGAGCATAAATAACCTACAAAGATCATTGCACCCAAATAAACGATAATAGCTGCCATTATACAAATGTGTGCTGTTGTCATGTTTCTCTCCCTTCCATTCCGTTATGGAAAGGAGTATTAATTCACCATTTGAGAGTTTTATCTCCTTCTTCCATACCGGATATTTACATATTTATAGATTTTATTATATTAACTTAAGAAAGTAAAGAGTATTTTTGGATTTTTTCACATATTTTTTGTATAAAATTGTATTAATAACAAGAAAAAGGGCTGAACCCCATGTAACGGTACAGCTCTTTTTCAATATATGTGTTTAGTTTTCTTCGATACGCTTCTGTACATCTTCCACTGTATACGCCTCTGTCAGAGCTTTCAGATCATCAGGTGTGGTATCTGTATTGTAAGCCTTGATTACTTTCATCAGATCTGCACAGCTGTATGCATTTTCGTAAATGTCCTGTGTATATCCGTAAAGCTCATTGAAAGAATCTTTATCCGAAGCACTCCAGAACCCCTGGTACAGACGCACTGTATTAGAATCTGCATCATCGGTATTTGCTTCCGGATAACCGGCCATTGCATTGTACAGAATTGCAAAGGCAGGACCACCCATGGATGCATATTTACCTGCAATGTAATCAATTTTAGGATTTCCAAAGGAATCCTCTGTGTTGATCTCATCATGGTTTTCCTGGGAGAAGCAGTCAACTGCTCCGATCTTGACATTGGATCCCTGCTCCTCTTCTTTTGCTGTAATAATCTTCATGATCTCATCTACATTGAAGGTACAAAGAACAGCATCATAATTTGCGTCTACAAAAGCATGTTTCAGATTATTGATTCCCTTCGGGGCTGTCATATAGCCAGGACAGATGGTAATGCTGATATCATCCTTTCCTGTATCTACAACAGTTGTTTCCTCAGATACTGCAAGTTTCTCTACATCTTCGGAATAGGTCAGGCCTTCTTTCTCAACAAGACCTTCCAGAACACCGATGGTTCTCTGAAGATGCATATAGTTTCCAGCGGAAGAACCACCTGTCAGTACAATATAATTGCTTGTATCTGAATCTGCAAAATAATCAGCCATATTATAGCCGGCTTCATAGTCTGCCTTTGCATCCGGTCCTACGCTTCCAAGAAAATACTGGCTGCTTTTTATCTTGTCATAATCTTCATCACTGATGTTTCCGGAACCAAGAACATAATACATTTCTTCCTCATCGCAGGTTTCTACGATCTTCTGGATATCCTGTCCATAAAAAGAAATGATCCCGCTCACACCCTGCTGCTTCATTGCGCGGATGAAATCGCACTCATCCTCTGCAGAACTGATATTTCCTGAAAAATAAAACTTAACCGGAAATCCCTGTTGGATGTATTCTCTGTAATAGTTCATGAACATGTTCATTTCCGGGCTGTCCTGATTATATACTACAACACCTATTGTATATTGGATATCTTCATCTTCGCCAGCAGCAGAAACTTTTTTTCCGCCAACTGCAAAAACAGCAAGCAGCAACAGCAGAAAGCCCAATATTTTAAAGTTTTTAAATATCATACTGTTTTTGCCTTTCTTTATTTCTCAGTTACATAATGGCAGGCAACTTCATGTCCTGCTTCCACTTCTGTAAGTACAGGCCGTGTTGTTTTACATTTTTCCATACAATGTTCGCAACGGTTCTGAAATGGGCAGCCATGAGGAACATCCAGAGGGCTTGGTGCCTCACTCTCAATGCTCTCGATTTTTTTGTCCTGATCCATATGAATGGAAAACTGTGCTCTCAGAAGTGCCTGTGTGTAAGGATGAAGAGATTTTTCTGCAACATCTTCTCCTGGAATTACCTCTACAATATTACCAAGATACATAACTGCGATCTGATGGGCAAAAGAACGGATCAGTGCCAGATCATGACAGATAAACAGCATGCTGATATTCTTCTCTTTCTGAAGACGTACGAGAAGGCGGATGACTGATTCCTGCACGGAAACATCAAGTGCTGAGGTAGCTTCATCACATACCAGGATCTCAGGTTCAAGAGAAAGTGCACGCGCAATGCTGATACGCTGTCTCTGACCACCACTCATGTTATGAGGATATCGATCCACGAAATCTCCGGGAAGCTCTACCATCTCCAGAAGTTCTCTGGCTTTGGATTCTTTTTCGCTTCTTTTCAGTTTTCCGTAATTGATCAGTGGCTCTGTGAGAATATCCACGATCTTCATTTTCGGGTCAAAGGACGCCAGCGGATCCTGGAATACCATCTGCATATTCTGACGGTTCAGCCATGTTTCTTTTTTGGAGAGATTGGAAAGATTTTTCCCATGGTAGAGGATTTCTCCGTTCGTCGGTTTGTCAAGAGAAATGACTATGCGGACAAAGGTTGATTTACCGCAGCCGCTCTCTCCTACAATTCCCAGCGTCTTTCCTTTATAAACATTTAAATTGACATCATTGCAGGCTGTTAAAGTTCTGCCGCCGGAAGCCGGGAACTGTTTTACGATATGTTTCGCACTGAGTACGATATCTGATTCATTAAACATAACGCTGTCCCTCCATTTCCGGCACTGCAGCCAGCAGTTTCTTTGTATAATCACTTGTCGGGTTATTCATGACTTGATCACGGGTTCCCTGATCCACAACTTTTCCGTTCTGCATCACAACCAGCTGATCTGCCATATAAGCTGCAACACCGATATTGTGGGTAACAATAATGATACCTGTACCGAAATCATCACGGAGCTCCATCATCTGACGCACGATCTGCGCCTGTGTGGTAACATCCAGTGCACTGGTAGGCTCATCTGCCAGAAGAAGTTCCGGGTTAAAAGTCATTGCCATAGCAATACCAACTCGCTGGCGCATACCGCCGGAAAGCTGGTGAGGATAGCTTTTCATAATATTTTCCGCGTCAGGAAGACGCATTTTCTGAAGCATGGAGCATCCTTTTTTCCATGCCTCTGCTTTGGATACATCAGTATGTGTGCAAATATACTCCACGTACTGACTTCCGATCTTACGGATCGGGTTCAGGGTTCCGCCACAGTCCTGAAAGATCATGGAAATTCGGGTGCCTCTTAATTTTCTCCATTCATCCTTTGTATTGGAAAGCAGAGATTTTCCGTTGAATTGGATATCACCGGCACTTACCCGGCCGCCCCCGGCAAGTGCGCCGAGAACTGCACGGATAACTGTCGTTTTTCCACTTCCACTCTCTCCTACCACACTGATGATCTCACCTTTCTTCATGGAAAGGTTGAAATGCTCTATAGTAGATGCCTGCTTTCCGTACTGAACGGAAAGATCCTTGATTTCAAGCATAGGTAAACGCTCCTTTACTCGGCAAGAGTGATATCCTTTGTCAGCCAGTAGTAATCCATCGGATACATCTTAACTCCTGTTACCTTCTTGTTGGAGAAAAGATAGGTTGTTTCGTAACCAAAGAATACAGTTGCAGCATCATCCATGATATCCTGCTGAATATCAATGATGAGATCTTTTCTCTTGTCCTCATCAAATGTCTGAGCAAGCTCATCAAGAAGCTTATCAACATCCGGGTTATTATATCCTGCTGTATTGTTTGCAGAGGAGCTGTACCAGTTCTCTCTTAAGTAGTTCTCAGGATCTCCTGTGTTTGCCACCAGCACGTTCCAGATCAGAAGATCATACTGACCGGAATCTCTCATGTCAAGAAGTGTCTCATAACTTACAGTATTCAGATTTACATTGATACCAATCTCTTTCAGGCTGGCCTGTGCTGCCTGTGCGTATACACCAAGCTCGGCACGGCTTGTGTAGATAACAAAATCAAGAACAAGCGGATCTCCGTCAGGAGTCTCTACAAATCCATCACCATCAACATCTTTATATCCGGCTTCATCAAGAATCTTTTTTGCGCCATCCGGATCATAAGCATTCTCGTCCTTCAGGTCATCGAATCCAAAGTCAAGTGTCGGAGGAACCGGTGCTTTACCAGCTGTTGCTCCACCCTCAAGAAGAGTATTACAGTATGTTTCCTTGTCAAGACCACGAAGAAGCGCCTGGCGAAGAGCCTTATCACTGAGTGCATGATCCTCATTCTGGTTCATGAATGCATAGGTGGAACGAAGAGACTGAAGCTCCTGGATATCGTAGTTGTCATTTCCCTCAAACTCAACCAGATTCTCAGTTTTCAGGTTATAAGCGATATCGATCTCACCTGTCTGAAGAGCCATGGAACGTGTTGTCTGGTCATCAACACATTTCAGTGTAACTTTATCAAGAGGAACTTCTCCATCCCAGTAGTTCTCATTCTTTACTACGACACAGGAGTCTGTCGGGCTGAAGGACTCTACTGCGTAAGGTCCTGTACAGATCGGTCCTTCCATTGCGAATGTGGAATCATCTACGTTAGTATCTACAATAAGGAAGAGTGGGTCTGCAAGGCATCCTGCCATGTTTGCGTTAGCTCTGTTCAGATGGAAGATCAGGTTCTGTCCGTCAACCTCAATGCTGTCAAGATCAAAGAACTCCGGAACACGGTCACTTTTTTCAACAGTACGCTCGATGGAAGCTTTTACCATCTCCGGTGTCATGTCGTCTCCGTTGGAAAATTTTACGCCTTCACGGATCTTGAATGTCCATGTTTTACCATCTTCGCTGTTCTCCCACTCTTCTGCAAGACATGGAACAATTTCACCGTTCTCATTGAATTTTGTGAGGCACTCACCGATCGCGTAACGGGATACTACCCAGCTGAAATACTGCTCTGTCGGCTCAAGTGTATCTGCAAAGCTTGTTACTCCGATGGTGATCTCTTTGTCACTGTTTTTGTCACCTTTGGCCTGAGCAACTGTTGTCATGGAAAAAGTCATCATACACGCAAGTGTAGCAGCCAGCACTTTTTTTTACTACGTTATTTCTCATTTCATCCTCCTAAAGATAAATAATACTTATTAATTGGTGTTGGTTTGTTACAGAAACTGTTTTAAAATTTTTTAATCCTGGCGCGGATCAAGCACGTCACGGATGCTGTCTCCAAGCATATTGAAAACAACAACGCAGATCACAATAGCAATACCAGGATAGATCATAAGCCATGGCGCTTTTGCCATGTAGGTCCTTCCTTCATTAAGCATAAGTCCCCACTCCGGTGTCGGCGCAGTCGCACCAAATCCCAGGAAAGAAAGAGACGCCAGCTCAAGCATCATGGTTCCGATATCTGCTGCCGCAGTTACCACCATCTGTGTTACCATGTTTGGAAGAACGTGCACAAGAAGAATTTTCCATGTTTTTGTTCCGTTTACCACTGCTGCCTCTATATAAAGACTCTTCTTGACTTTTAAAACCATACTTCTTGCAAGACGGGCATATTTCGTCCAGCTCACAGCCGCGATGGAGATAACGGCATTAACAAGGTTTGGTCCCAGCATACCGGCAATTGCAATAGCCAGTACAAGACCCGGGAAGGAGATCATCATATCTGCAATACGCATAATAACCGCATCAACAATACCGCCAAAATATCCGGCGATAACTCCTAAAAATGTACCAATCACAAAGATCACAGCAACCAGACATAAGGTCATGATCAGAGAAGTTCTTGTTCCGAAGATAACACGGGAAAGAAGATCTCGTCCAAGCTTATCCGTTCCAAACGGATGAGCAGAGCTTGGCTCCTGCAGTGATTCGGTCATAACTGCATCCAGTGGATCATATGGTGAAAGCTGCGGTGCAAAGATAGCAACACCGATCACCAAAAGACCCAGAATAAAGAAAAGAGTGAATTGTTTATTTTCTTTGAATGTTCGTAATACCTTTTTCAATTATCTATCCTCCTTAAGTCTTGGATCAAGATAAGTATAGGACAGATCCACAAGCAGGTTGATGCACATATAAAGGATAGCGATCCAGAGTACATAGCCCTGTACAAGAGGATAGTCACGACAGGAAATTGCTTTTACCGCCATATTTCCCATTCCCGGCCAGTTGTAAATGATCTCTACAACTGCGGTACCTCCAAGGAGACTTCCCAGAGAAAGACCCAGCAGTGTTACCAGCGGAAGCATTACATTAGGAAGAACATGCTTCCAGAGGATCGCACTTTCTTTAATTCCTCGCATTCTTGCACCGGTTACATAATCCTGATGAAGCTCCTCCAGTACTGCACTTCTTACCTGTCTGGTATATTTCGCCGACATGGCAAGTGCAAGGGTCAGAGCCGGAAGAACCATGGCTTTAAAATCAGTACTTCCTCCTGCCACATTGATCCAGCGAAGCTGAACTCCAAAGATACTGAGAAGTATAAGTCCCAGCCAGAAGCTTGGAACAGATACTCCCACGAAAGTAATGCCCCTCACAAAATAATCCGGAAATCGGTTCTGATATACAGCTGCCAGAATTCCCAAAGGTATGGAAATAATGACCATCATCAGAAGTGCCAATAGCGACATTTTAAGTGTAGGCCAGAAACAGGATACCAGTTTGTCTGTTACCGGCATTTTGAAAGAATAGGACTGTCCCATATCTCCTGTAACAACACCCTTCAGCCAGGAACCGTACTGTACAAGAAATGGCTGGTCAAGACCAAGCTCATGTCTTGTCTGTTCCAGAAGCTCCGGTGTAGGAAGATTACCACACTCTGTCAGCATGATCTCCGCAGGATCACCAGGTGACAGGTAGGTCAGTCCAAATGTGAAAAAGCTGATTCCAAATAATACAATTATAATCTGGAGAAATCTTTTTCCAACTTGTTTCTTTGTCACGTTTTACTCCTTTCCTCCTTTGATGCGATTTTAATTCAGTCATCTTTAACTGACTTATCGTAAAATAGTCAGATTATATAGCAACAGGGATTCTATTAGGCAGAAATGCATAAGATTTTTAGAAAAATGCACAAAAAAATGCCCGCGACGAAATACCGGGCACAAAAAAGCATGTTTCCTATCTTCCGTAAGAATCATTCCTGGACAATTGCAAGCAGGTCTACTGACTTAGGCTCCTCACCCTCAGACGCCTTCCCGGTCTCTCCCAGTGGCATTATATCTGAGGATTCCCCATTACAGTGACGGGATCGTACCGGAATTCCACCGGTTTCCCTATTAATCCATGCTGGAACTTGCAATGACTGATATAAAAATCAGCAAAAACTATTAAATTACGAAATCAATTATATGACAGAAATATTTCCTGTCTATAGAAAAATACAATATTTTTCATATTTTTGACACAATTTGCTTTTTTTTCGAATTGTACCTATACCCCATAAGGTATTTCGGATAATATACGTATACCCCAATATGTATATATTACTGAGATAATATGACTATAAAGTAAAAAACCCCTGCATATTACGTAACATTCCTGACTGAGGTATGTCCGTAACATACAGGAATTTCCTGGACTCTTTTAATAACTTTTCTTATTCACTTTCAAATAAAGTCTCAGTGATCGCCGCATATGCGATCATCGGACCATCTTCAATAATATTCAGACTTGCTGTCTGGTAGAGAACCACGCCATTCTCTGTTGCAACAGATGTATAAAGAAGATTTCCGTAATAATCCCGAGTTCTCCCAGGTCTTCCCCTTTGAAGAAGTATTCTCCCGGCTTCTTTGACGGATACCAGCATCCGGTGTAAGGTGCATATTCATAGACAACATTTTCCAGAAGCATCTGGCGGTAATGTTTCAGTCCCTGGCATTTCTTCCCCTGAAGATGAAGGATAAGATGGCGGACATCCCGTTTGTCCTGTTCCACTTCCTCCCATGTCCAGTAACTGTGACCGCCTCTTTCTATAAGGATACTTGGAATTCCAAGAGAAGCCGCATAATTATAAGCACCACCTGTAGCTGTTGTGGAACGAACTACATATTTCACGCCGATATGTCTTGCCATATGTAAAGATTTCTCCACAGTATCTTCGTCTACAACGCCTACATAGTAAACATACGGATGAAGCTGCTCATATCCGTCTCCGCTGTGCAGATCAATGTAGTAGTCTGTGATGGAAAAGAGTTTCCTGACAATGGTGCAGGCAATGCGTTCTGCAGCTGTTCCTTCCGGATTGCCCGGGAAAACACGATTTAAATTCTTTCCGTCTTCATAAACCATGCTCATGGTACGATGTTCAAATCCACTGACATTCACAAGGGGAATGATGATCACATTCCCTTTCAGTTTCTCAGGCTGAAATTCCTTCGCCAGTTCCATGGCCGCCTGGATTCCTACATATTCCGCACTGTGGATTCCTGCTGTGATCAGTATGGTAGGACCATCTTCTTCTCCGCAGATCACGGTAGCCGGCATTGCCATACCACATCCGATGATTTCAATCTTTCCCTGTGCTTTCTCTCCTTTTTCAATCACCCAGTCATCAATTTTGATCATTGGTTGTTTCCCTTTCCTCTTATCATTATAGTTCCGCACTTTATCTGACAAGTATATCATGCCTAACCGGCACTGTATAGATGGATTTCGGGAAATTTTATCTTTTTGACAGCTCTCTGGTGATATCCTCCCAGCTGACACCTTTTTCTACCATAAGTACCATCATATGATAGAGGAAATCAGAAATCTCGTATTTGATCTCTTCTTTATCCGGATTCTTGGCTGCGATCACAATCTCCGTGCACTCTTCACCGACTTTTTTAAGAATCTTGTCGATTCCTTTATCAAAAAGATAATTGGTGTAAGAACCTTCTTTCGGATGTTCTTTGCGGTCTGTGATCACGTCGTAGACGTTCTGGAATACATGAAGCGGATTGGTATCATCACACTCTTTTTTCATCAGTGGCTTAAAGAAGCAGGTACGGTTTCCGGTATGGCAGGCTGCTCCTACCTGATCTACTTTTGCAAGGATGGTATCATTGTCGCAGTCAATCGTAAGAGACTTTACATACTGGACATGACCGGAAGTGAGACCTTTTGTCCAAAGCTCATTTCTGCTGCGACTCCAGTAAGTCATCTTTCCCAGCTTCAGTGTGGTATCAAAAGCCAGCTCATTCATGTAGGCCAGCATCAGCACCTCGTCTGTACGGTAGTCCTGCACAATAACAGGAACCATTCCGTCACTGTTCAGTTTAAAATCAGACCATACAATATTGCTCTTATAAGTATTAACCGGAATTCCTGCTTTTTCACAGTCTTCTTTCAGTGTGTGCAGATCGTTCTCCATGCTGTTTACATAAGCACCACAAAGCGCAGAAACTGCATCATCTTTCAAAAGCTCCATGACTTTCTTCTTTTTTACTCTCATCTGTGTGAAGGATGATAGATACTGATGATATCTCTGCAATCTCATCCTGCACAGTATCCAGTGCAAGAACACGGTCTGCATATTTCTCAATCAGATCCTGATTCTCTGTAAACTCTCTGAGATCAGAAATACTTATAACCATGCGCTCTTTTCCGAAACGTCTGGATACCTCTTCCAGAAGCCTGATATTGCTCTCCTTGGAAAAATTCAGCACAACTCTTGCACATCCTGCATAGATCAGCTTCTTTACATCCTCCGCACGCTTGATATTTCCGGCTGCGATCACCGGGATCTCCGCGCTGCGGCAGATATCCCGGATTTTTCCGATGGCACGGTCGTGTTCTGCATCAGCAGAAGAAAAGTCAAACACCAGCAGTTCATCGGCACCGTTGTCGCCATAAAACTTCGCAAGTGTCTCTACATTTCCATCTCCGAAAAGATTTCTCTGCCCAAATCCTGTCACTGCCCTCTCAGAATGAAGATAAAGACAGGGAATCAACTGTTTATTCATAACCTCTCCTTTATATCAGAGACTTCCCTTTGTGGAAAGTACATCTGTGATTCGGGAATCATACTGTATGGCAGCATCAAGAGCTTTTGCAAAGCTTTTGAACATGGCTTCTGCAACATGATGGCTGTTTCCGCCTGAGAGAACCTTAATATGAAGGTTCATTGCTGCAGAATAGGAAACTGCATAGAAAAACTCTTTCACCATCTCCGTTGCCATATCACCGAGCTTCTCTGTTGGAAACTCTGCGTCCCAGCCAAGATACGGCCTTCCCGAAAGATCCACTGCACAAAGTACCAGAACCTCATCCATAGGAAGGATACAGCTGCCATAACGCCTGATGCCTTTTTTATCGCCAACTGCCTCACGGATGGCATTTCCAAGAACGATTCCTGTATCTTCTATTGTATGGTGATCATCTACATCCAGATCTCCATGAACCTTAAGATCAAGATCATAAAGCCCATGGCGTGTAAATCCATCAAGCATATGGTCAAAAAATCCGATGCCTGTATTGATATCAGAACGTCCGGTTCCGTCAATATTCAGTTTCAACCGGATCTGAGTTTCTTTTGTATTTCTCTCAATGGATGCTTCTCTTGCCATTATTCGTTCTCCTTATCCTCATCTTCAAAACGGACAGCAATGGAATTGGCATGAGCTGTCAGCTGTTCGGATGTGGCAAACTGTACGATATCTTTGTGAATCTTTTTCAGTGCTTCTCTGGAATAATATACAATGCTTGATTTCTTGATAAAATCGTCAACAGAAAGTGCTGAGAAGAATTTGGCAGTTCCGTTGGTCGGAAGCACATGGTTCGGTCCTGCAAAATAATCTCCAAGAGGCTCAGAGCTGTACTGACCGATAAAGATCGCACCTGCATTGCGGACTTTCATCATATCTTCGAATGGATTTCTGGTAACGATCTCCATATGCTCAGAAGCGATCTCATTGGCAGCCTCAATAGCTTCATCCATATCCTCAGCAATCAGGATGTAGCCAAAATTCTCAAGAGATTTCTCAATGATCGCTTTTCTGGAAAGTTTCTCCACGAAACCTATGACTTCTTTATCGACCTGGTCTGCGAATTCCTCGCTTGTTGTGATCAGGATCGCAGATGCCATCTCATCATGCTCTGCCTGGGAAAGAAGATCTGCTGCAATATAGTGCGGATTCGCTGTTTCATCTGCAAGAACAAGGATCTCGCTTGGACCCGCAATGGAATCAATGCTTACATAGCCATAAACAGCCTTTTTAGCAAGAGCCACAAAAATATTTCCAGGTCCTACGATTTTATCTACTTTCGGGATGCTCTCTGTTCCGTATGCAAGAGCACCGATGGCCTGCGCGCCGCCGACTTTATAGATCTCATCTGCCCCTGCCTCATTGGCAGCTACCAGTGTACTTGGATTTACCTTGCCGTCTTTTCCAGGAGGTGTTGTCATCACGATACGGTCAACGCCAGCAACTTTTGCAGGAACAATATTCATAAGTACAGAAGACGGATAAACAGCTTTTCCGCCTGGAACGTAGACACCTACGCGGTTCAGGGCAGTTACTTTCTGTCCAAGCATGGTTCCGTCAGTTGTGCTTGTGAACCAGCTGTTCTGAAGCTGTTTTTCATGAAAGCTGCGGATATTTACAAGAGCCTTGCGGATTACATCAATAAGTGACGGATCTACCAGTTTATATGCCTCGTCAATTTCTTCTTGTGTGACACGGATTGTCTCTTTTGTTACGTCAACCTTATCGAATTCTTTTGTATATTCGAAAAGTGCTGCATCTCCCTCTGCCCTTACTTTTGCGAGGATAGTAGTTACTGCATCTTCATATTTGCCGTAATTGTTCGGGCTTCTTTTTAAAAGATTCTCCAGAATATCTTTAGTAGATTCCTTGGTCAGTTTTACCTTACGCATATTAAATCTCTGCCTTCTTTCTGTATTTAGTTCTCCTTATAGTCCGGAGAATTTACTTTATCACGCTTCTTAATTCTGTGATCAGTTTGCGGATACGTTCATCTTCCATCTTCATGCTTACCTGGTTGACTACCATACGTGCAGACAGCGGGCAAACCTCCTCCAGTACTTTCAGTCCGTTCTCCCGGAGAGTGCTTCCTGTTTCTACGATATCCACGATCACCTCGGAAAGACCGACAATCGGTGCAAGCTCAATGGAACCGTTCAGTTTGATGATCTCCACAGTCTGATGTTTCTTGTTATAGAAATAATCTTTTGCAATATTTGGATACTTGGTAGCTACACGGATCAGCTGATTGTTATCAAGCACTTCACGGGCACTTTCCGGTCCGCACACACACATACGGCAGGCTCCGAATCCCAGATCCATGACCTCGTAAAGCTTACGTCCTTCTTCCAGAATCGTATCTTTTCCTACGATACCGATATCAGCTGCACCGTACTCCACATAAGTCGGCACATCCGGTCCTTTTGCAAGGAAAAATTTCAGTTTCAGTTCCTCATTGACAAAGATCAGTTTTCGGGAGTCCTTGTCACGCATCTCCTCACATGTGATTCCGATCTTTTCAAACATGTCCAAAGTTTTATTAGCCAGACGCCCTTTTGTGAGGGCAAATGTAAGATATCGCATCAGTCCTGCTCCTCCTTTGACGGGCGTAATGCCACATTTTTTCCTTCTTTACGAAGTTTCATAACTTCTTTGATAGCTTCGTTTAATTCTTCCTGCTTGTACGTAATCACAACTGTTTCCTCTCCAGCTGGAACATCCAGCTTCTGTCTGGAAAGAGCAAGCATCAAATTATCCACAACAATGGCAAAACCAATGGAGGAAGCAGGTTTTCCGAAATGTTTCATCAGTTCATTATAACGTCCGCCTTTAACTAATGGCTCACCGGTTCCATATGTATAGGCCTGGAAAATAATTCCTGTATAATAGCGGAATTTACTCAGCATTCCAAAGTCAAACGCAATATACTTCTCACATCCGTAAACTTTCAGGATCTCATAGATCTCCTCCAGTCGGCTGACAGCTGCCAGAGCTTCCGTATTAGTGGTAAGGGACTTCGCTTTCTCCAGGACTTCCGCAGATCCGAACATTTGCGGCAGCTCTGCAAAGGTTTTAGAAAGATTTTCATCTAAGCTCTGTCCCTTCAGAAGCTCTTCCACACCGAAATAATTCTTCTGGGAGATCAGTTCACGAAGATGTTCTTCAATCTCCGGTTCCAGATCTGCCTCTGCAAGAATGGATTTGTAATAATCCACCTGTCCTACACTGACCTGAAACTCTGTAAGTCCTGCTGCCTTCAGACATTCCACAGTCATGGCAAGAATCTCCGCATCTGCTGCTGCGGAATCATCACCAATATGTTCTACACCCATCTGAGTGTTCTCTTTCATCTGACCTCTGTAACTGGAATTATTGATAAAAGTATTTCCTGTATAGCACAGACTTACCGGTCCGTTCTCCGGATCAAAATATGTTGCACATGCTCTTGATACAGACGGTGTAAAATCCGGTCTTAAAACAAGTGTATTACCCTCTCTGTCAAAAAATTTATAAAGATCTTTGGATGGAATCGTTCCTACTTCATTGCTGAATACTTCGAAATATTCAAATCCCGGTGTCTCTATATCTTCATATCCATATCTTGAAAACACCTGATGGAGCTCCTTCTGGAGCCGTTTCTTGCGGCTGCATTCCTCTCCGTAAATGTCTCGCACACCTTCAGGTGTATGAAAAATACGCTGCATAATGATCTCCTCCGTAAAACAATTTGAAATTCTGCGGCTTTACTTTAGTTCGCTACCATGCTACCGTAGAAAAACTAAAATAGATTATATAGGAAAGTTTTCCAAAAGTCAATCCCGTAATTGCAGATCTTTCTGGATCCCGTCCAGATATGGTACCAGAAATCCATTTTTTCCAGTAAGATAAAACTCCTCATCCAGCTCATCCCTCCGGAAACTTTTTCTTCCCCCTGCTTCCATCCGATTCCAGAATTCCTGAAGTTTGCGAAGCGTCAGATAGTAAAAAACATTGTCTGCGCTGAAATAAATCAGAAAAAAAGCAATCCCCTTCTGTTTTTCAAACTCTTCCATAAAAGTTACCTGGTGAGGATGAATATTCGCAAGGGGAAAGGTCTTTACACAGCATTCTTTTGCATCGAAGCAGACAGGGATTCCCTGCACTGCTCCGATATAGTCTACTGTACTTTTCTGTTCAAAATACGCCAGTGTGATGTGTCGGCTATTCTTGTCCATTTTCACCGGTGTGATAGGTGTGGGAATCTTCTGGATCAAGGCAAGTCCTTTCTCTCTGTACTGGTCATTGGTTCGGTTGATCAGTTCCTCCAGCGTGGAACCTCTGAGACCTCTGCTGTTCCATGTTGCCATTTTTTATCCTGCCTTTTAATTCAGAAGTTTGATGGACGGGAAATAACGGATCTCAGCTTTTCCGATGATCTGGTCAAAACGTACATAAGTGTTTGTCCAGTATCTGGAATCCTTGGAGTTATTTCGGTTATCTCCCATCATAAAGTAACAGTTTTCAGGTACTTCATAAGGTCCGAAACTGCCAAGCGGAGTTTCCGGAACATAATCATCTTCGAGAGGGGTCTCTGAATCATTAATGTATACTTTGCCGTTTCTGATCTCAACTTTATCTCCCGGAAGTCCGATAAGACGTTTGATAAAAAGCTGTGACTCATCATCCGGATATTTGAAGATCACAATGTCAAAACGCTCCGGATCTTTCCATTTTTTAGAGATCTCTTTTCCGAAAAGATCAAGATTCAAGCCATAAGCAAGACGATAACCGAAAATACGGTCTCCTGTCATGATGGTGTTTTCCATGGATTCTGACGGGATCTTTGCATTGATCAGTACTACATTATTGATAACAAG
>ENA-OQCO01000384-OQCO01000384.1-human-gut-metagenome-genome-assembly--contig:-NODE-384-length-24765-cov-2.143518_pt1 | contig 24765 bp, 23 predicted proteins | sample MGYA00242500_ERZ504582 | MGnify/ENA primary metagenome ERZ504582 (study PRJEB26092, sample SAMD00036346) | human gut metagenome | host: Homo sapiens | study: EMG produced TPA metagenomics assembly of...
CTGGGAGACAGAGGTCATCTCTCCAATGAGAATGCAGGAAGGCTTCTCTGCCGGATCCTCCATGATAATCTGAAAGCTCTGTTTTCTCGGCCATTTAAGTCGTGAGAACAATTATGAAGAACTTGCCTACGAGACAGTCTGCTCGGAGGTGACACTTGGTGACAACCCGTACAGATCCAGGGATTTCAGAATCCAGGTAGCAAAGCGGGATCACATATCAGAAATAATCACAGTGTAGAAAGGAAAAAACGATGAAGAAGACAATTATCACAGTAGTAGGAAATGACACAGTAGGAATTATCGCAAAGGTTTGTACATATCTTGCAGAAAATCAGGTAAATATTCTGGATATTTCTCAGACCATCGTTCAGGGGTATTTCAACATGATGATGATCGCAGATACAGCGAAATGTGAGAAAGATGGCGGCACACTTGCCGGCGAGCTTGAGAATCTGGGCAAAGAGATCGGCGTAGTGATTCACTGCCAGCATGAAGATATTTTTAACATGATGCACAGAGTGTAATAAAATAACAGTGTAGTGTATCAGTTATTTTATTAAATGAATTATATCTATTTTACATCATTCATCAGGGAGAAAATAAAAAATGATCAATATTTTTGAGGTAAACGAGACAAATAAAATGATCGAGCAGGAAAACCTGGATGTGCGTACTATCACTATGGGTATCAGCCTTCTGGACTGCATCGATCCTGACCTGGATGCACTGAATCAGAAAATATACGAGAAAATCACCACAAAAGCAAGAAATCTTGTGGCAACAGGTGATGAGATTGCGAAAGAGTACGGAATCCCGGTCGTAAACAAAAGAATCTCCGTAACTCCTATCGCATTGGTTGGCGGAGCTGCATGTAAAAAAACAGAAGATTTTGTAACGATCGCAAAAACACTGGATAAATGTGCAAAGGAAGTTGGGGTTAACTTTATTGGAGGATATTCTGCACTGGTAAGCAAAGGAATGACTCCCGCAGAGGAGCTTCTGATCCGTTCTATTCCGCAGGCTATGGCAGAGACAGAACGTGTCTGCAGTTCTGTAAATGTTGGTTCCACAAAGACTGGTATCAACATGGACGCTGTAAAACTGATGGGCGAGATCGTTCTTGCTACTGCAGAAGCTACCAGGGAGCAGGATTCCCTTGGCTGTGCCAAGCTTGTGGTATTCTGCAACGCACCGGATGATAACCCGTTTATGGCAGGTGCTTTCCACGGTGTTACAGAGGCTGACTGCATTATCAACGTAGGTGTCAGCGGTCCCGGAGTTGTTAAGAAGGCACTGGAACAGGTTCGTGGAGAGGACTTCGGAACACTTTGCGAGATGATCAAGCGTACAGCATTTAAGGTAACACGTGTTGGACAGCTTGTTGCACGTGAGGCATCCAGGCGTCTTGATGTACCGTTCGGTATTGTGGATCTTTCCCTTGCACCGACACCGGCAATCGGTGATTCTGTAGCAGAGATACTGGAGGAGATTGGCCTTGAGAGAGCCGGTGCACCAGGAACAACAGCAGCACTTGCACTTCTGAACGATCAGGTTAAAAAGGGCGGCGTTATGGCAGCAGCGGCTGTAGGTGGATTAAGTGGCGCATTTATTCCGGTCAGCGAGGATCAGGGAATGATCGATGCTGTAAACGAGGGCGCACTTACTCTGGAGAAGCTGGAGGCCATGACCTGTGTATGCTCTGTAGGACTTGATATGATCGCAGTTCCAGGAGATACCAAGGCTACTACACTGGCAGGTATCATTGCAGATGAGTCTGCCATCGGTATGGTAAACCAGAAGACAACAGCAGTACGTCTGATCCCGGTTATCGGTAAAGGTGTTGGTGAGACTGTTGAGTTCGGAGGTCTTCTTGGTTATGCACCGATCATGCCTGTAAATTCATTCTCCTGCGATGCATTTGTGCAGAGAGGTGGAAGAATTCCGGCACCGATTCACAGCTTCAAGAATTAATCGTTACTGTTCACTCTGTGACCAGCAACACGCTTCGCGATGCACAGAAATCATGCTGTGCATGATTTCGCGCCGCAATTCTCGGGTTTTCTGTGACCTTTGCTCACAAAAAACGCCTCGCGGGATATTACCAGTGAACAGTAACAATTAATCCTGAAATAATTTCATTTCGGGGTTGACAGAGTTACGTTGATGTGCTAAAGTAAACACAACTTAAAAAACAAACCAGTGAGAAAGAGAAGTAGACATTTCAGGAAGCTTCACAGAGAGCGGTGATGGTGGAAATCCGCAGGGGACCAGATGTTGAATGGACTTTCGAGGGCGGCCCGAACTATTTATCTGTACAGTAGGCGCCGACGGGAACCGAACCCGTTACCAATGAGGAGTGTATGTTAGTACACCGGAAAGTGGGCGATTCGTCAATTTGAGTGGTACCGCGATAATAAAGAACTTTTATTACCGTCTCAAGCATAATATAAGCTTGGGACGGTTTTTGTGTTACAGGAAAAAGCTTCTGTTGCATAAAAAAGTTGTTCCGGATGAGAGCCTGGATTCCGAAGGGAAACAGTGCTCTGGATAAGCAGACCGCAGGTGTACAAAAGTTAAGTAAAGCGGATTTAAGAAGGGAGAACAAAACTATGAAAAAAAGAATGTTAGTAATCGCAGCAGCAGTAGCAGCAACAACTATGATGATGACCAGCCCGGTTATGGCAGAGGATTTCAAAGTGGGTATCTGCAATTATGTAGACGATGCTTCCCTGAATCAGATCGTAGATAATATCCAGTCCCGTCTGGAAGAGATCGGCAAGGAAAAAGGCATTACATTTGATGTATCTTATGATAACTGTAATGCAGATGCCAGTGTTATGGAACAGATTATTTCCGATTTTCAGGCTGATAATGTTGACCTGATGGTAGGTGTGGCTACACCGGTAGCAATGCGTATGCAGTCTGCTACAGAAGGAAGTGATACACCGGTTGTTTTCTCAGCAGTATCTGATCCGGTTGGCTCCGGCCTTGTAGATTCCCTGGATGCTCCCGGAGCTAATATAACAGGAACCAGTGACTATCTGGATACTTCTTCTATCATGAAACTGATCCAGGCACAGAATCCGGATGTAAAGAAAATCGGTCTTCTTTATGATGTAGGACAGGATTCCTCCACAACAGCTATCCAGGAAGCAAAAGATTATCTGGATAAAGAGGGAATCGAATATGTAGAGCGTACCGGAACGACTACAGACGAAGTTCAGCTTGCAGCAGATGCACTGATTGCTGACGGTGTGGATTCCGTATTTACACCTACAGACAACACCATCATGACAGCAGAGCTTTCTATTTATGAAAAATTCATCGACGCAGGAATCCCGCACTACACAGGAGCTGACTCCTTTGCATTAAACGGTGCTTTTGTAGGATATGGTGTTGATTATGCAAACCTCGGACAGAAAACAGCCGATATGATCGCAGATATCCTGGTAGATAACGCTGATCCGTCCAAAACAGCTGTTGAAACATTTGATAATGGTACTGCAACAGTTAATACAGAAACCTGTAAAGCACTTGGCCTTGATTTCGATACAGTAAAGAAGGCATTTGAGCCTCTTTGCACACAGGTAAATGAAATCACAACTGCAGAAAGCTTTGATGAAGTAGAAACAAAATAAAGAAGCTGCTCACCTTTGTGAGCAGTTATGAAATAAATCCAATTGGAGGAAATCACTGTGACGATTGCAACTATGCTCTCCCTCGGGGAGACTGCCCTGAAGCTTGGACTGATCTGTTCACTGACAGTTCTTGCTCTGTTTCTTAGTTATTCCATGCTGAATGTCTGCGACCTTTCTACAGATGGCTGCTTTACCTTCGGAGCTGCTGTAGGAGCCGTGGTTGCTGTAAGCGGACATCCGTTTCTGTCCATTGCGGCAGCTATGGCAGCAGGTATTGCATCAGGATTTGTAACTGCGATCCTGCAGACAAAGCTGGGAGTAGACAGCCTGCTTGCAGGTATTATTGTAAATACTGCATTATATTCCGTAAATATTGCGGTCATGGGAGGTTCATCCCTGATCAATATGAACCGGACGACTACAGTATTTACCATGATGAAGGATGTACTTTCAGGTACACCTTTAAAAGGCAGGGAAGATATCATGATTGCGGCTATTGCAGTGATCCTTGTGATCGTATTTCTGGTATTTTTCCTGAAAACAAGACTTGGTCTGGCAATCAGGGCAACAGGAAATAATTCTGACATGGTAAAATCTTCCTCCATTAATCCGGTATTTACAACTGTGATCGGTCTTTGCGTGGCAAATGCATTTACAGCACTTTCCGGATGTCTTCTGTCTCAGTCACAGAAATCGGTAGATATCAATATCGGGCAGGGAATGGTTACCATCGCGCTGGCCTCTCTGCTGATCGGAGGCACACTTCTTGGTCGTGGAGGAATTTTTGTGAGAGCGGTAGGAATGGTGCTTGGTTCCTTTATTTTCCGTCTTGTATACACCATTGCACTTCGTTTCAACATGCCGGCATTTATGCTGAAACTGGTATCTTCTGTGATCGTTATTCTTGCAATTTCCGGCCCGTATCTTAAGAAGCAGTGGCCGCAGATACGAAGAAGAATGACTCATGCAAAAGGAGGCAGATGATCCATGTTAAAAATCAGCCATATTTCAAAAACATTTAATCCGGGAACTGTAAACGAAAAAAAAGCAATAGAAGATCTTTCCCTGGAACTGAAAAAAGGCGACTTTGCTACGATCATCGGTTCCAATGGTGCAGGAAAATCAACACTCTTTAACGCAATCTGCGGTGATTTTCTTACAGATGCAGGGTCGATCGAACTGGACGGCAGGGATATCACATTTATGCCGCAGCATGCACGCGCAAAAGAAATCGGCCGTCTTTATCAGGATCCCATGCGCGGAACTGCACCAGGCATGACGATCGAAGAAAATCTTGCACTTGCAGCTGGCAAGGGCGGATGGCTTTCTCATACGACCCGGCAGGAAAAAGAACGTTTCCGTGAGGAATTGAAGAAGCTGGACATTGGACTGGAAGAGCGGATGAGTCATCCGGTAGGTCTCCTTTCCGGTGGACAAAGACAGGCACTGACACTTCTGATGGCGACAATGAACCCTCCAAAACTGCTTCTTCTGGACGAGCATACTGCAGCACTTGACCCGGGAACTGCTGTGAAAGTTTTGAATCTTACCAGAAGGATCGTGGAAGAACATCAGCTGACCTGCCTGATGATCACACACAATATGCAGTCTGCGATCGATCTTGGAAACCGTATCCTGATGATGGACTCCGGTAATATCGTGCTGGACATCGGAGGAGAGGAAAAGAAAAACATGACTGTGGATGGTCTTCTTGAGAAATTTAAGACAGGAGCCGGCAAAGCCCTGGATAATGACCGTATTCTATTATCTGAATAAACTGAAAAATAATGAAGAACCATTACCGATTGCGTGCAGAGTGGAAAATGAACAGCTGCTTTGCACAGGTGATGGTTCTTTTTTTACTGAAAATTCTTGAGTATGCCACGTTACCGTGGTAAAATAAATGAAATCGCTTTGCGATTTCGTTTATAAACATGCAGCAGAGCAGAATGCTTACAGGCTTAGACGATTATAATTTATTATGGAAGAGGGACGAATGATATGCAGTTTTCAAAAAGACTGGACAGATTTGGAGATGAAATTTTTGCAGCTCTGAACAACCGGCGCATGGAGCTGGAAGCACAGGGCATGAAGATCTATAACATGAGTGTGGGAACTCCGGATTTCAAGACACCGGAATATATTAAAAAAGGCCGTAGCGGAAGCGGCCATGGATGACGACAACTGGAAGTACAGCTTACGTGATCTGCCGGAGCTTCTGGACTCTGTCTGTACTTATTATAAGAAACGCTTTGATGTGGAACTGACATCGGACATGGTGATGACTGTTTATGGAAGCCAGGAAGGAATGGGACATCTTGGCATGGCGCTATGCGATGAGGGAGATACAGTACTTCTCCCGGATCCGTGCTATCCCGTATTTGCAGCAGGCAGCCTGATGGCAGGGGCAGTTCCTTATTATTACCCGCTTGTTGCAGAACATGATTTTCTCCCTTATGTGAAGGGCATTCCGGAAGAAGTGGCGAAGAAAGCCAAATATATGGTAGTGTCCCTGCCGTCCAACCCGGTAGGAAGCATTGCTACCCCGGGACTTTACGAAGAAATCGTGGAATTTGCGAAAAAATATGATATTCTGATCATTCATGACAATGCTTACAGCGATATCATCTTTGACGGAGCTTTCGGCGGAAGCTTCCTGGCAACTCCGGGAGCGAAAGATATTGGCGTGGAGTTTTTCAGTCTTTCCAAATCATTTAATGTCACAGGTGCGAGACTCAGTTTCCTGGTAGGCCGTCCGGATGTGATCGCAGCACTTCGTAAACTGAGAAGCCAGATTGACTTCGGTATGTTTCTGCCGCTCCAGAAGCTGCCATCGCCGCACTGAATGGCCCGCTGGAAAGTGTAAAAGAACAGTGCCAGATGTACCAGGAGAGAAGAGATGCACTCTGTCAGGGACTTCGCGATATTGGCTGGGAACTTCCTAATGGAAAAGGCACCATGTTCGTCTGGGCGAAGATCCCGGGCGGCCGCACAGACAGTATGGCTTTCTGTATGGAACTGATGGAAAAAGCCGGTGTCATTGTAACCCCGGGAGCAAGCTTCGGTCCACACGGGGAAGGATATGTACGCTTCGCTCTTGTCCTTCCACCAGAGAAGATCCAGGAAGCAGTGGAAGCGATCCGGAAGAGCGAGTTATAGTCAAGTGGAGATTCGCAACTTCGCAGGGGACTTCCTTGATTGGTTAAATGATCCGAAGTGGCTTTTTCATCTCATGGATAAAAGGCAGGCCTGTCTTGTGGCAGAGAAGCATTTCGTAAAGATTGGAAGCCTCACAGGTTTCATGAAAAAGCTGAAATGCATTTTCATCAAGGATCGCAGAGGCATCCGCTGCCTTTGTAATTAGCGAGATCGAGGATTTTTTCTTGATCAGGCTGAGAAGCGGAGCACTGCTTTTTCGAAAACCAAGTACCCGGGCATAGGGGATATGTCCGGGTGCTTTTGTTTTTTGATTAAGAAAGATTCGGACAAGGCTGCGGCAAATAGCAGAACGGGTAATATCCCGTGTTTTCAGAAGATCCGCAAATTGGGAAAAACCTTCATATTGATTACGGGATTTCAGTATACGTCGGATCAGTGCATCCGAAAGATCCGGATACATTTGTAAAGTTTCTTCGGATTCCAGAAGAAGTTTGTAATGCAGAGGAAGATCCAGCGCTGAGTCAGAAAGCCATGCTCCTTTTTCGAGAGAATCCAGAAATCCAGAAATAGAAGCAGAAGGAATCAATCGGGAAAAATCAGCAGACTGCCCGGCTTTTCGGACTTTTTCATAAGGTTCCGGATGCCGGAAGCAGAGGGAAACTTTTCATCAGAAAGAAGAGAAAAATCCGTATCATGATAACCACTTCCTTTTCTTAAAAGTGCATGAGGAATGATCCGGCTGTTAAGACGGAGAAGTGCCTTGCAGTATTCGATTCCCAGGATATTGTTAGGAGAAGAAAGGACGAGCTCAATATGTTCTGACGAAGTACCCAATGTATTTAGCCCGGAAGCGATTTTTTTCTGAATGTAACCGATCAATGCACTGCTTCTTGCAGCAGGAAAACTCATTCCGGCACGAAGATTCTGCTGAAGGAGATTACGATATTCAGACGGTTCTTTCACCAGGATCTCTGCAACATCCATAAGAATCTCTGTATCTCCGCATTCACTTCCGAAACATAATTCGTCTATAACACCAAGCCCGTCAAGAAGGCTTACGCCACCTGCGGCAAATCCTTCTGCACTGGCCGTTGCTGTCTGCAACGGCATTTCCAGAACCAGGTCAGCACCACCAAGAAGAGTCATCTCAGCCCGGACATGTTTTTCCATAAGGGCAGGAGCCCCTCTTTGTACAAAATCTCCGCTCATGGCGATTACAACATAATCAGCACCAAGAGTTTCTTTTGCATAGCGGATCTGATATTCATGCCCCCTGTGAAATGGGTTATATTCTGCAATAATTCCAACAACTTTCATAAAAAAATACCTGCCGTTTCTGAAAATTCAAATCTTGAAATAAGCTTTTATAATATAATAATGGTGCTATTTTAACATAAGCAATGTAAAAAGTTAAGCGGCATTCGAAATCTGTTTTGCTACCATAAAACCGAATGCTGCTGTACGCTCTGTACCCGGCAACACCCTTTGTAAGATACAGAAATCACGCAATTCATGATCGTGAACCGAAATCCTCGGGCCATCTGTGACCTTTACCATAAAAAACACCTCGCAGAACATTGCCGGTGAATAGTAACCATTGCACTTCAAAAAATACGCAGTATAGCCATTTTCTGACAATGAAACGCTTGAAAAGAAAAGGGTAAGGGGGTATAATAAACACAGTGTAGTGCCCGAACAGACACTAGCGTTTTTGTTACATCAAGAAAGGAGCCATTTAATCATGGGATTTGTTGAACTGCTTAAGAAAAGAGCAAAAGAAAGCGTAAAAACAATTGTACTGCCAGAGACAGAGGATATGAGAACTCTTGAGGCAACTGACAAGATTCTGAAAGAGGGAGTTGCCAAGATCATCCTTATCGGTAAAGAGGAAGAGATCAACAAGAAAGCAGCAGAGGGCGGCTTTGATATTTCCGGCGCACAGATCGTAGATCCTGAGACATCTGACAGAACTCAGGCATACATTGATAAATTCGTAGAGCTGAGAGCTAAGAAAGGTATGACACCTGAGAAAGCGAAAGAGATTCTTCACACTCAGTACCCATACTATGGCGTAATGATGGTTAAGATGGGCGATGCAGACGGTATGGTATCCGGTGCCTGCCACTCTACAGCAGACACACTCCGTCCGTGCCTTCAGATCCTGAAGACCAAACCAGGAACAAAACTTGTATCTGCATTCTTCCTGATCGTAGTTCCGGACTGCGAGTACGGCGCAAACGGTGCATTCGTATTTGCTGATTCCGGTCTGAACCAGAATCCGACTCCGGAGGAACTTTCCGCAATCGCAGCATCTTCCGCAGAGTCCTTTGAACTTCTTGTTCAGGAGGAGCCGATCGTAGCTATGCTTTCTCACTCCACCAAGGGAAGTGCAAAACATCCTGACGTAGATAAAGTAGTAGAGGCTACAAGAATCGCAAAAGAGGAGCATCCGGAGCTTAAGCTTGACGGAGAGTTCCAGCTTGATGCAGCTATCGTTCCAAGCGTAGGCGCATCCAAAGCACCAGGAAGCGAAGTAGCTGGTAAAGCTAACGTACTGGTATTCCCTGACCTTGATGCAGGTAACATCGGATACAAACTTGCTCAGCGTCTTGGTAAAGCAGAAGCATACGGACCTGTTACACAGGGTATCGCAAAACCTGTAAACGACCTGTCCCGCGGATGCTCTGCAGATGATATCGTAGGTGTTGTAGCTATCACAGCAGTACAGTGCCAGGCAGAGGATAAATAATTATTGAAAATCAGGAGAGTAAAATCATGAACGTATTAGTTATCAACTGTGGAAGTTCTTCATTAAAATATCAGTTAATCGATTCCGAGACAGAGAATGTACTTGCAAAAGGTCTTTGCGAGAGAATCGGTATCGACGGAAGACTGGTATATCAGAAAGCCGGCTGTGACAAAGAGATCACAGAGGCAGCTATGCCAACACATAAAGAAGCGATCCAGATGGTACTGGATGCTCTTACAAACGATAAGACAGGTGCTATCGGAAGCCTGAAAGAGGTTAACGCTATCGGACATCGTGTCGTACACGGCGGCGAGAAATTTGCTTCTTCCGCAGTGATCACAGACGAGATGATCAAAGCAGTAGAAGAGTGCAATGACCTTGCACCGCTTCACAACCCGGCTAACCTTATCGGTATCCGTGTATGTGCAGAACTTATGCCAGGTGTACCGCAGGTAGGCGTATTTGATACAGCTTTCCATCAGACAATGCCGGCTAAAGCATATCTCTATGGACTTCCGCTTGACTTCTACAAGAAATATAAAGTAAGAAGATATGGCTTCCACGGAACATCCCACAGCTTCGTATCCAAGAGAGCTGTTGAGTTCCTTGGCCTTGACAAAGATAACTCCAAAGTTATTGTCTGCCACCTTGGAAACGGATCTTCCATCAGTGCAGTTGTAAACGGCAAATGCGTAGATACAACAATGGGTCTTACACCACTTGAAGGTGTTGTTATGGGAACACGTTCCGGTAACATCGATCCGGCTATCATGGAGTTTATTGCCAAGAAAGAGAATCTGGACATCGAGGGCGTTATGAACGTACTCAACAAGAAATCCGGTCTTCTTGGACTTTCCGGCGGACTTTCCAGCGACTTCCGTGACCTCAATGAGGCAGCTGAAAGCGGAAACGAAGATGCAGCTAATGCAATCGATGTTCTCTGCTACGGCATTGCTAAATTCGTAGGCGGATATGTTGCAGCAATGAATGGTGTTGACGCTATCGTATTCACAGCAGGTATCGGCGAGAACGCTATTCCGGTACGTGAGAAAGTTGTAAGCTATCTTGGATACCTTGGCGTAACACTTGACAAAGATGCTAACGGACATCGCGGCGAGGAGATCGTGATCTCCACACCGGATTCCAGAGTTAAGGTTGCTGTTATCCCGACTAACGAGGAGCTTGCAATCTGCCGTGAGACTGTAGCACTGGTATAATCAGAGTTACCTGACATTATCAGGCACGCCACAGTTCGGGCACATGACCGGAGATTTATATTGGAATTATCGGGGGCTGACTATCAGAAGTTCAGCCCCCGTAGTTTCCTCATCAAAAATTTAAAAAAATGTAATATTTTCCCGAAAATAACATTGACAAATCACAAGAGCATATGTATAATAAATCGAGTGTGGATAGGAGAGACTTATGCAGATTCAATTATTAGACATTTCTTCCTCTGATGGTAAGACAATCCAGGAGTCGGCAATCCCGGAACTGGAGAAGATTGATTTTCAGATGGGAAGTTTTCCGGTACTTGCGAAAGAACCAGTGGAACTTACGATCACCAACACAGGTGATAAGGTTCTTGAACTTACAGGAACCGGTAAGATTACAGTAGGGATTCCCTGTGATCGCTGTCTTGAGACAGTTTCAGTAGAGATACCGCTGGAATTCAAGAAGAAGCTTGATATGAAGCTTTCTGATGAAGAGCGTGTCAACGATCTGGATGAGAGCAGCTATCTCACAGGTATGAACCTGGATGTGGACCGGTTGGTCTATCTTGAGGTATTGATAAGCTGGCCTTTGAAGGTCTTATGTAAAGAAGATTGCAAAGGTATCTGCAGCCGCTGCGGGAAGAACCTGAACGAAGGTCCCTGCGGATGCAAGGAGGAGCCGAAGGATCCCCGCATGGCAGCTATCAGTGATATATTCAGTAAATTTAAGGAGGTGTAACCTATGTCCATTTGTCCTAAGAACAAATCTTCCAAAGCTAGACGTGACAAGAGAAGAGCGAACTGGAAAATGAGCGCTATGAACCTTGTTAAATGCAGCAAATGTGGAGCTCTTATGATGCCGCACAGAGTATGCAAAGCTTGCGGAAGCTACAATAAGAAGGAAATCATCAAAGTTGAGGACTAATCCTTCCAACTTATGCGATGCAGAAAAGAGTCTGGTATGCTTAATGAAGTATACCGGCTTTTTTTTATACTTAAAAAAATGAATCGTGAAAACTATATAACGAGGGGAAAAGGAAATAAAAATTATATGAAAACAAATTTACAGAAAGAAAATACCGCCAAAGTAAATCAGATCACAGAAGGCGTGATCTGGAAGCAGCTTCTGCTGTTTTTCTTTCCGATCCTGTTCGGAACATTATTCCAGCAGGTTTATAATACCGCCGATACTGTAGTAGTAGGGCGGTTTGTGGGAAAAGAAGCACTGGCAGCAGTAGGTGGATCTTCCAGCATGATCGTGAATCTGATCGTTGGATTCTTCGTGGGCCTGTGTTCCGGAGCAGCTGTAGTGATCTCTCAGTATTATGGGGCAAAAGACAGCAAAAATCTAAAAAAGGCACTTCATACTTCCATGATCTTCTGTCTGGCAGCCAGTGTGGTCGTAGGCATGGCAGGTTTTATCCTGGCAGAGCCGATCCTGCACCTTATGAAAACACCGGCAGAAGTAATCCCGGATTCTGTGCTGTATCTCCACATCTATTTTGCAGGAACTTTTTTTAACCTGGTATACAATATGGTATCCAGTATCTTACGTTCAGTAGGAGACTCAAAAAGACCCCTGTATGTGCTGATCATCACCTGCCTTCTTAATATTCTTCTGGATGTGATCTTTGTGGTGAGCTTCCATATGGGTGTTTTGGGTGTTGCACTTGCAACAGTAAGCTGCCAGGCAGTCAGTGCCATTCTTGTTACCTGGTTTCTGATGCGGGCGAACGATATTTACCGCCTAAAGTTCCATGAGATCCGGTTTGATGCACATTCTCTGGCAGCAGTTCTCCGCATCGGACTCCCGGCAGGACTGGAATCTGTAATGTACAACATTGCCAATCTGACCATTCAGATATTTGTCAATGAGCTTGGAACAGATACCGTGGCAGCCTGGGGAACCCTGGGAAAAATTGATGCTGTATTCTGGATGGTGTGCAATGCTTTTGCCATCTCAATTACCACCTTTGTGGGACAGAATTACGGTGCCGGAAAATACCGCCGTATGCAAAAAAGCGTCCGTGTCTGTATGATAATGGCTTACATTACCGCCTTTATTGTAAGCGGAGGTATTTTTCTGTTTGCAGAGCCTATTTACCGTCTGTTTACCACAGATCAGGGAGTTGTGGACATCGGTGTTCATATGATCCGTTTCCTGATCCCGTCCTATGCCCTTTATGTAGTGATCGGTATTCTCTCCGGTGCACTCAGGGGAGCAGGAAAAGTGCTGATACCCATGATCCTGACCTGCGGAGGAGTGTGTCTGATCCGTATTATCTGGCTGTTTGTTTTTGTTACCAGGCATCCGGGGATCAATAATATCATGCTCAGTTATCCGGTATCCTGGGTGATCACGGCAGTTCTGTTTGTAATCTACTATTTCAGCCATTTTCCGGGAATACGTAAAGAAAAATAAAAAATATTTAACGAAATCCGGACAAAAAACAAAGAAGATGGAGGAAAGCAAGCAGTTCTTGACGGGAACAGAAAAATTCGCTATCCTATCATGGAAATGATTTTTTCATGAACGGAGAAGATAAAGCATGAATATTTTGAACATAGAACACATTCATAAGATTTTTGGTGACAAAGTGATCTTTGATGATATTTCCTGCGGTATTGACCAGGGCGAGAAGATCGGGATCATCGGTGTGAACGGGACAGGAAAGACCACTCTGCTCCGCGTGATCGCAGGAGAAGAAGAACCAGATGAGGGACAGGTGATCACCCAGAACGGGATCCGCATCAGTTGGCTTCCCCAGACACCGGAATTTCCTCAACATATGACCATTCTGGACTATGTGGCAGAGGGAAAATGGCAGAAAGACTGGAGTACAGAGAGCGAGGCACGCCGTATGCTGAATACTCTGGGGATCACAGACCAGAATATCAATATGGATAATCTTTCCGGCGGAGAGAAAAAACGAGTGGCTCTGGCCAGAATGCTTCTCAACCCTGCAGATATCCTGATTTTGGACGAGCCTACCAACCACCTGGACGGAGAGATGGTAACGTGGCTGGAGGATTTTCTCCGGGGATTTCGGGGAACTGTGATCATGGTAACGCATGACCGTTATTTCCTGGACCGCGTAGCCAACCGTATCCTGGAAATCAGCCATGGCAAACTGTATTCCTATGCTGGTGATTATTCCAAATTTCTGGAATTGAAGGCTCAGAGAGAAGAGATGGAGCTTGCCAGTGACCGGAAACGCCGCAGCGTTCTCCGTATGGAACTGGAATGGGCTGCAAGAGGATGCCGTGCCAGAAGCACCAAGCAGAGAGCAAGGCTGGATCGCCTGGAAGCTCTGAAAGCAGGCAAAACTCCTGTGAAGGATTCCAGCGTGGAGATGGATTCCATTGAAACTCGCATGGGCAAAAACTGTGGAATTCCACCATGTAAGTAAAGCAATCGAGGGCCGTACGCTGATCAGTGATTTTGATTATATTGTGCTTCGAAATCAGCGCCTTGGGATTATCGGCCCTAATGGCTGCGGTAAATCCACACTCCTTAAGATGGTAGAAGGATGGTAGCCCCGGATTCCGGTGAGATCCAGATCGGTGAGACCATCCGTATCGGGTATCTCGCCCAGAATGTTCCGGATATGGACGGGAGACAGCGAGTGATCGACTACATACGCGAGGTGGCAGAGTATGTTCCGACGAAAGAGGGAAGGATCACTGCCTCCCAGATGCTTGAGAGATTTCTTTTTGACCCGGCTATGCAGTATACTCCGGTTGAGAAGCTTTCCGGAGGGGAGAAGCGAAGACTGTATCTTCTGAAAGTCCTGATGGAAGCTCCCAATGTACTTCTTCTGGATGAGCCTGGAAATGATCTGGATATCCCGACCATGACCATTCTTGAGGACTATCTGGATTCATTTTCAGGCATTGTGATCACAGTATCTCATGACCGCTATTTCCTGGATAATGTTGTAAACCGGATCATGGCTTTTGAGGGAGAGGGCAGACTGGTACAGTACGAAGGGGGATATACTGATTACCTGGAGGCGAAAGCACGGAAAGGCCAGACTCTTGAGACCCGTGCTGATATGCCTGGCAGTACTCAGGCAGAGAACGAACCCCAGGAAAAAAAGAAATCTTCCGCAGATACCTGGAAGCAGAACAGGAAACAAAAGCTGAAATTTACCTATAAAGAACAGAAAGAATTCGAGACCATCGACGAGACGATAGCAGCACTGGAGGAACGTCTGGAACAGCTGGACAAAGAGATGGCTGCCAATGCCACCAACGCAGGGAAGCTCCGGGAGCTTTCTGATGAGCAGCAGGAGACTCAGCAGAAGCTGGATGAAAAGATGGACCGATGGGTATATTTAAACGATCTGGCAGAAAAGATCGCAGAGCAGGAATAGAAATATAGAATATCTGTTGGTTTGTCAGAAGAGATATCAAATGCTTAATAGAACAGAATATTTATCTGATCATATAAATGGAGGGCTCCGGCTCTCCATTTTGCTCTTTATTTAGCACAAATCAGCATAAAATCTGATAGTGAATTCGCTGTGAAATACAGGAAAGATATTGACTTCCCAGGCAAAATTTTAGTATCATAGAAAATGGTACGTAAAAACAGGTACTCTGCAGTGAAAATCCTTGTACTGTAAAGTCTGAGGATTTTCACTACAGTGTACCGCGAAACGTCCGAAATGGTTTTCGGGCAGAGAAAGGAAAAAACATGGCAGAAATGGTAAAAGTTGTAGTAGACGCAATGGGCGGTGACAATGCCCCTGTGGAGCCGGTAAAGGCAGCAGTAGAAGCCGTAAAAGAAAAACAGAACATCCAGGTTATCCTTACAGGACAGGAAGATGTGATCCGAGCAGAACTTCAGAAATATTCAGATTATCCCGGGGACAGGATCCGTGTGGTACACGCATCTCAGGTCATCGAAACAGCAGAGCCTCCGGTAATGGCAATCCAGAAAAAGAAAGATTCTTCGATTGTAGTAGGATTAAACCTTGTAAAGAAACAGGAAGCAGACGCATTTGTTTCCTCCGGAAGTACAGGCGCAGTCCTGGTAGGCGGTCAGGTGATCGTGGGCAGGATCAAAGGAATCCAGAGACCACCCCTTGCCCCGCTGATCCCTACAGCCAAAGGTGTTTCCCTTCTTATCGACTGTGGTGCTAACGTAGATGCCAGACCGAACCATCTGGTGCAATTCGCGCAGATGGGTTCCATTTATATGGAGAACGTAGTAGGAATCAGGAAACCAAGAGTAGCAATCGTCAACAACGGTGCAGAGGAAGAAAAAGGCAACGCCCTTGTAAAAGCAACGTTTCCTCTGTTAAAAGAATGCAGGGACATTAATTTTATCGGAAGCATTGAGGCCAGGGATATCCCGGCAGGTTATGCAGACGTAGTTGTGTGCGAGGCTTTTGTCGGAAATGTTATCCTTAAGCTGTACGAAGGTGTGGGAGCTACCATGATGTCCATGATCAAACAGGGCATGATGTCTGATTTCCGAAGTAAGATGGGAGCTCTGATGGTGAAACCGGCTCTTAAGAAAACACTGAAGGCTTTTGATGCCAGTGAGTATGGCGGAGCCCCTCTTCTGGGCTTAAAAGGTCTTGTGGTAAAAAGTCACGGAAGTGCCAAGAGCGTAGAGATCCGTCACGCGATCTTCCAATGCGAGCAGTTTAAGGAAGAGAAGATCAACGAAAAGATCGAGGAATTTATCGCAGCTGAGCAGAAAGCCCAGGCAGAAGCCAAAGAGAAATAGATCAGAAACATAACACAGACAGAAAAGGAGGCGAACAGTCGTGGAACTGGAAATGCTGAAAACCATAATCGGAAAAACTCTGGAAAGAAACGTGGATACCATCACAGAGAAGACTACTTTTGTAGATGAACTGGGAGTTGACTCCCTGGATTTCTTTCAGATTCTTATTGATCTGGAGGAGACCTATGATATTCAGATCGACCAGGAGGAGGCCGAGGAGATCGTAACCGTCGGTGATGCAGTGGAGACTCTTCGCCGTGCAACGAAGGGATATAAAAATGGAAAATAATTTTAAAAAACTGGAACAGACCATCGGGTATCAGTTTACTGCAAAATCTTTACTGGAACAGGCTATGACGCACAGCTCCTACGCAAATGAAAAACATCTTGGAAAGCTTGGATGCAACGAGCGTCTGGAGTTTTTGGGTGATGCTGTTCTGGAACTGATCAGCAGTGATTTCCTGTACAAAAAATTTCGCAGCAACCAGGAAGGTGAGCTTACCAAGAAGCGTGCCAGCATGGTCTGTGAAAAGAGTCTTGCTTATTGTGCAAGAGAATTCGGTCTTCCGGAATTTATCCTCCTTGGAAGAGGTGAGGAGATGATGGGTGGCCGAGGACGCGATTCCATCGTGTCTGATGCGCTGGAATCCCTGATAGGAGCCATGTATCTGGATGGTGGTTTTGAGCCGGCGCAGGCTTTTGTCATGAAATTTATCCTTAACGATCTGGAAGACAAGAGGATTTTCTATGACAGCAAGACTGTTCTTCAGGAAATGGTGCAGGAAGGTGGAAACCATCCGGTAGAATACCGACTTCTCAAAGAAGAAGGACCGGATCACAGCAAGAGCTTCACCGTGGAAGCCCTGATCAATGGTGAGAGCATGGGAACAGGAACCGGCCACACCAAAAAAGCAGCAGAACAGGCTGCTGCGCTTGAGGCAATTCGCAGGATAAAATAACAGCAGGTGGCCAATGTATCTAAAAAATATAGAGGTGCAGGGATTTAAGTCCTTTGCACAGAAGATCAATTTTGAATTTCATAATGGAATCACCGGTATTGTAGGCCCTAACGGAAGCGGAAAGAGCAATGTTGGCGATGCAGTCCGCTGGGTTCTTGGAGAGCAGAGTGCCAAACAGCTCCGTGGCGGAAATATGCAGGATGTTATTTTTTCCGGAACAGAACTCCGAAAACCCTTAAGTTTCGCATCTGTGGCAATTACGTTGGATAACAGTGACCACAAGCTTCCTGTGGATTTTGAAGAAGTGACTGTCACCAGAAGGCTTTATCGCTCCGGGGAGAGTGAGTACCGCATCAATGGAAGCTCCTGCAGGCTGAAGGACATCAACGAGATGTTCTACGATACCGGTATCGGAAAAGAGGGCTATTCTATCATCGGTCAGGGTCAGATTGACAAGATCCTGAGCGGAAAGCCTGAAGAACGCCGTGAGCTTTTTGACGAGGCAGCAGGAATCGTCAAGTTCAAAAGGCGAAAGAACACAACTCTGAAAAAGCTGGAAGAAGAGCAGCAGAACCTTGTCCGTGTTACAGATATCTTAAGCGAGCTTACCAAACAGCTGGAACCACTGGAACGCCAGTCTGAGACAGCAAAGATCTATCTGGCAAAAAGAGAAACCTTAAAAGAGCTGGATGTAAACATGTTCCTTCTGGAATATGAACATACAGGCAAGCTGCTTAAAGAACTGGAAGAAAAGACCAGGATTGCAGAGAGTCAGTTAAAAGAAGCTCAGGATGCCCACAGCCGCACCAGGGATGAATATGAACGTCTGGAAAAATCCCTGGAAGAACTTAATGAGCATATGGATGCTCTCAGGGAAGCCAGCCGTGACCGGGCCATCCGCAGGCAGCAGCTGGAAGGCGAGATAAACGTTCTCCATGAGCAGATTCTTGCAGGAGAGCAGAATGACAGCCATTACCGAAGCCGTCTTTCCACCATTCAGGAAGATACGAAGAAAAAAACAGCAGATAAAGAGGCACTGGATGAGCAGAAGGCAGATTTACAGAGCGGCCTTAAAGAGACCAGCCAAAAGCTGAAAGAAGAGCAGGATAAACTGGAAAATATCCAGAGCAATATCGAAGAATGTACTCAGGCTGTTGAGGATGGAAAAAATGAGATCATCGAGATTCTGAATTCCCGTGCCAACACAAAAGGTAAGGCGCAGCGTTTTGATGCAATGATGGAACAGCTGGATATCCGTAAGGCAGGGATCAGCCAGAGGATTCTTTCTTTGAAAACCCAGGAAGAGGAACAGCAGTCAGCTATCAATGAGGCGAAAGCAGAGTACGATGCCATCACAGAGGCCATTGCAGCAACCAATCAGGAAGGCAGCCGTCTCACAAAGGAGATACGCGAAATCCAGGAGAGCATGAAGCAGCAGAGCACACAGCTGGAAGCAGGACAGACTGCATACCACAGAGAAGCATCCAGGCTGGAATCTCTGCGAAATATCACAGAACGCTACGATGGCTACGGAAACAGTATCCGCCGTGTCATGGAACAGAAGGATCAAGTGCCGGGTATCCGCGGAGTTGTGGCAGATATCATCCACGTAGAGAAAAATTACGAGATTGCTATTGAGACAGCACTTGGCGGCAGTATCCAGAACATTGTCACAGATAATGAGCAGACAGCCAAGCAGATGATCGAATTCCTGAAGAAAAACCGTTATGGCCGTGCAACCTTCCTTCCTTTGAACAGCATTTCTGCAAGAGGGGATTTTAACCAGAGAGGTGCCTTAAACGAGCCCGGAGCCATTGGTCTTGCAAGTGGTCTGGTAACAGCAGAACGGGAATACGCAGGACTGATCGGATATCTTCTTGGCAGAGTGCTTGTAGTGGATAACATCGATCATGCCATTGCCATTGCCAGAAAATACCGCCACAGCATCCGTATGGTAACTTTGGAAGGTGAATCCCTAAGCCCAGGCGGTTCTATGACAGGTGGTGCGTTTAAGAACAACAGCAACCTTCTTGGCCGTCGTCGTGAGATTGAAGAGCTTGAAAAAAAGGTAAAAGAGCTGGCAGCACAGTACAATGCCATCCGCCAATCCCTCGAGGAGAACCGAACGAAGCGTAATGAGATGCGTGATACCGTTGCATCCCTGCAGCAGAAACTGCGGGAACAGTCCATTCAGCAGAATACAGCCAGAATGAACATTGAACAGATGGAGAAAAAAGCGGAGGAGATCCGCGGCGGATACGCCAGGATCGAGAGAGAACAGGAAGAGATCCGCATCCAGACAAAAGATATGCAGGCAGATAACGCCCGTATCACCCAGGAACTGGAAGACTCCAAAAAAGATGAGGAAGAGCTGGAAACTTTCATCGAGACCCGCCAGAAAGAGCTGGAAGACTGGAAGAAAGACGAAGCTGAAGCATCGGAAAAACTGGAAAAGATCCGTCTGGACTCATCTGCAGCCCAGCAGAAAGAAAGCTTTGTTAAAGAGAATATAAGGCGACTGAAAGAAGAAATCGAAGTTCTTTCCCAGGAAAGAGAAGAGATCTTGGATTCTCTGGAAAAAGGAAGCCGGGAAACAGCTGAAAAGAGAAAGACTATCGAAAACGTCCGTAAAGAGATCGAAGGTTTTGCCGCAAAAGAAGAAGCTGAGAACAAACAGCTCGCAAAAATGCAGCAGAAAAAGGAAGAAAGCACAAAGAGCCATAAAGAATTTTTCGAAAAACGGGATGAGCTTTCCAACCAGATCAGTCTTCTGGATAAAGAATGCTTCCGGCTGAAAACTCAGGCAGAGAAGATCGAAGAGAACCGGGAGGCCCGTATCACATATATGTGGGAAGAATATGAGATCACTCCGAACAATGCTCTTACATACCGTAAGGAAGAGATGAACGACCGCCATGTGATGAAGCAGCAGATCCATAAATTAAAAGATGAGATCCGCGCTCTTGGTTCCGTTAATGTCAATGCCATTGAGGATTACAGGGAACTTCTGGAACGCCACACCTTCCTGAACGGCCAGTATAATGATCTTCTGGAAGCAGAGAAAACCCTGGAGCAGATCATTAAAGAACTTGATGAGGGAATGCGTAAACAGTTCAGTGAGAAATTCGGAGAGATCCAGAAGGAATTTGATAAGGCATTCAAGGAGCTTTTCGGCGGAGGTCGAGGAACACTGGAGCTTGCAGAAGATGAAGATATACTGGAAGCAGGCATCAGGATCATTTCCCAGCCTCCAGGCAAGAAGCTCCAGAACATGATGCAGCTTTCAGGTGGTGAAAAAGCACTCACAGCTATCGCGCTTCTTTTTGCCATCCAGAATCTGAAGCCTTCACCGTTCTGCCTTCTGGATGAGATCGAGGCAGCCCTGGATGATTCCAATGTAGGACGTTTTGCAGGATATTTACAGAAGTTGACGAAAAACACACAATTTATTATAATAACACATAGACGTGGTACCATGAATGCAGCAGACAGGCTTTATGGAATTACCATGCAGGAAAAAGGGGTATCAACGCTGGTATCTGTTGACCTGGTAGAGAACCAGCTTACCCAGTAGCAGAAGGGATGAATCAGTATGGCAGAAGAAAAAAAAGGATTTTTTAAACGTCTGGTAAGCGGACTTACTAAAACGCGAGACAATATTGTTGCCGGTTTTGATTCCATTTTCAGCGGCTTTTCCAGCATTGATGATGATTTTTATGAAGAGCTGGAAGAAATCCTGATCATGGGAGATATCGGTATTAATGCTACCACCTCCATTCTGGAGCATTTGAAGGAGCAGGTAGCTGAGCAGCACATTAAGGAGCCGTCTCAGTGCAAGCAGCTTCTGATCGACAGCATAAAGAAACAGATGCAGGTGGAGAGTACAGAGTATGAGTTTGAGAAACGTAAATCCGTGATCCTGGTGATCGGTGTCAATGGTGTAGGTAAGACTACATCTGTAGGCAAACTGGCCGGCAAGCTGAAAGACCAGGGCAAGAAAGTTATCCTCGGAGCAGCGGATACTTTCCGTGCAGCAGCAGGTGAGCAGCTGACACAGTGGGCTAACCGTGCGGGGGTTGAGATCATCGGCGGCCAGGACGGCGCAGATCCGGCATCTGTTGTCTATGATGCAGTGGCAGCGGCAAAAGCCAGAAATGCAGACGTTCTGATCTGCGATACAGCAGGAAGACTTCACAATAAGAAGAATCTTATGGAAGAGCTCCGCAAAATTTACCGTATTCTGGAACGAGAATACCCGGAAGCGTATCTGGAAACGCTTGTAGTTCTTGACGGAACCACAGGCCAGAACGCACTTTCCCAGGCAAGACAGTTTGCAGAGGTAGCCAACGTAACCGGAATCATTCTTACCAAACTTGATGGTACAGCGAAAGGCGGAATTGCAGTAGCGATCCAGTCTGAGCTTGACATACCAGTAAAATACATCGGAGTAGGCGAGAGTATCGATGACCTGCAGAAATTCGACGCAGACGCATTTGTAAACGCCCTCTTTGACGTAGAAGAAAGGAGCTAAGTATACAAATGCTTACATTAGAAAGCTTTGAAGAAGCGGCAGCAAAAGTAAAAGAAGTGACACAGGAAACAAAGCTGATATACAGCAGCTATTTCTCTGACATGACAGGAAACAAAGTTTACCTGAAACCGGAGAACATGCAGAGAACAGGTGCTTACAAGGTACGTGGCGCATACTATAAGATCAGCACACTTTCTGATGAAGAGAGAAACAAAGGCCTGATCACAGCATCCGCAGGAAACCATGCACAGGGCGTTGCCTATGCAGCACATAAATACGGAGTAAAAGCAGTTATCGTTATGCCGACTACCACACCTCTGATCAAAGTAGAGCGCACCAAAAGCTACGGAGCAGAAGTTATCCTTCACGGAGATGTATACGATGAAGCCTGCGCACACGCACTGCAGCTTGCAGAGGAAAAAGGCTATACTTTCATCCATCCGTTCGATGATTCGGCAGTAGCAACCGGACAGGGAACTATCGCCATGGAAATCGTACAGGAGCTTCCTCTTGTAGATTACATCCTTGTTCCAATCGGCGGCGGCGGACTTGCAACCGGTGTATCCACTCTTGCAAAGCTCCTCAACCCACACATTAAAGTCATTGGTGTTGAGCCGGCAGGCGCAGCATGTATGAAAGCATCCCTGGAGAAAGGCGAGGTCGTAACACTTCCGCATGTAAATACCATCGCAGATGGTACTGCAGTACAGACTCCGGGAAAAAATATCTTCCCATATATCCAGGAGAACCTGGACGAGATCATCACCATCGACGATGATGAGCTGATCGTAGCGTTCCTCGACATGGTAGAGAACCACAAGATGATCGTAGAAAATTCCGGTCTTCTCACTGTAGCAGCACTTCGCCACCTGGACGTAAAGAAAAAGAAGATCGTCTCCATCTTAAGCGGCGGAAACATGGATGTGATCACCATGTCCTCCGTAGTACAGCACGGTCTCATCCAGCGTGACCGAATCTTCACCGTCTCCGTCCTTATCCCGGACAAGCCAGGCGAACTCGTACGCGTAGCCAGTGTCATCGCCGAGAACCAGGGCAACGTTATCAAACTGGATCACAACCAGTTTGTAAGCACAAACAGAAATGCAGCCGTAGAACTTCGGATCACTATGGAAGCATTCGGAACAGATCACAAGAACCAGATCGTAGCAGCACTCGAGAAGGCAGGATGCAAGCCGAGAGTTGTGAGAGCGATACTGTAAGAAATAAGTAGTAATTAAATAAAGTATTGATTTGACCGGACTGTTTAAAATAACAATATTAACAGTCCGGTTTTGCAAAATATTAATTGAAAAATCTGAGGAAAAGGGGAAGCAAATGATAAGTAAATGGAAAAAGAGCTTCGCAGAGCCTCTGACCGTAAATGTCAAAAGGGGATTATACTCAGAAGAAGAAAAAATAAACGCAGAAGAAATTTGAAAGCACTAAAGGGTGCGGAAATATATCCTAACAGAGTTTTTATTTCTCAGGGAAAAAGGATTTGGAAAAGAAAAAATCATAGGAAAAAAATTGGGTTATAAAAAAGTTCTAAAAGTTCCATCTATATTTTCAATTTCTGAAAATCCAGAGGGAACAATTGCTTTTCTCCAAAAATTATATTATTATGGTTCTAGATTAGATATAAAGGAAATACATATTGACCACAGTGAATGCTATTGTCTGGAAATTGCTGCAAGTACAATTATGGACGTGATTGTTCTGGCTATTAAAGAATACCATAGAAAAAATAAAAAGAATATTGAATTTAGTGGAACAATTCCTGCAGAGGGAAAAGTTAAGGATGTATTTATGGCAAGTGGTTTGGCTGCACATATGGATTTGAATATGGATGCAGGAATATTAATGAATTGGCATAATATTAAACGATTCAAGCTGATCAGTGGATATCATTATTCACAGATTTCGGATATTACAGCAACCAAGTTGGCAGAATATATAATTGAATGTATGAATACACAGGGATATACATTGAATGGGAAGGGAAAAAATATTCTTGGAACTTTGTTTGGTGAGGTGCTGGATAACTGTGAATACACGGTGGGGAACAGACGACATGGTTTGCATTGGGGCATTATCAGCAAAACGTCCAAGTAGATAGCTATGGAGAAGTTCAGCTTGTCATTTTTGACTTTGGAAATACAATATATGAACAATTGAAAGAAAAGACGACTTCATCGAAAACAAGAGAGAAGCTTGAATTTCTTTCCAAAGAGCATGAGAAGTTTTATAATAAAAACTGGACAGAAGAAATGCTCTATACACTGTTTTCGCTTCAAGAAGGAATTAGTCGGCTAAAAGATGATAAAGTAGAAGGAAATCGGCGGAGGGGAACAGGAACCGTTCGTTTGATTAATAATTTCCAGTTAATTGGTCAGACAAATGAAAATAAAACTCCTTTGATGTCGATTACATCTGGGCATACACATATTTGTTTTGATGGAACTTATAAATTGAAATCTCAAATGGTTGAGGATAAAGAACTTGGAAATGAACAACGGAGAATAATAGCATTTAATGATAAAAATGATATTTTTCAACCGCCGGATGGCAGGTATGTAAAGTATATAAATACATTTTTCCCCGGAACAGTAATTTCATTGAAATTTTATTTTGACAGAGAATATTTGACACAAATTATGGAAAGTAAACGGTAGGAGGTATTACGTAGTGGAAAAAATAAATTTGTTAAACTTTAGAAGTAATGGCTCTAAAATTTTTTCTGGACGCGATAAAGGAATTGATGCGAGAAAAAAATTA
>ENA-OQCO01000385-OQCO01000385.1-human-gut-metagenome-genome-assembly--contig:-NODE-385-length-24752-cov-1.345178_pt1 | contig 24752 bp, 26 predicted proteins | sample MGYA00242500_ERZ504582 | MGnify/ENA primary metagenome ERZ504582 (study PRJEB26092, sample SAMD00036346) | human gut metagenome | host: Homo sapiens | study: EMG produced TPA metagenomics assembly of...
TCCACAAATTTTTCTCCAGGAGAGGAATGCAGTATCATAAATACAGAAAACGGAAATATAGGCTGCGCTATTTGCTTTGAGTCAGTGTTTCCAGAAGCGTCGGTCGACTGCGTTAAGGCCGGAGCAGAAGTAATAACTGTTCTTACTAATGATTCATGGCTTGGAGAGCGGTTACCGCTTTACCAGCATCATACTCACTCAATTATAAGAGCTGTTGAAACCAACAGATATATTCTTACTTCTACCAATACCGGTATATCTTCGGTTATAAGCAACTGCGGAGAAATCAAATCAGAAACTGATTATAACAACGAAGCGATTATTGAGGATACGTTTTATATGATAAGCGAAAATTCTATATATACCCACTTGGGGGATATTATAATTTTTCCCTCCTGCATTATAATTATTTTAACCGTTATATTATATTTGCGGAAACAAATATTTTCCAAAAAGTCTTGAACTAAAACTTAAGTTAATGTATAATAATATATAGTTATTCACTGAAAGGAGAGGCTCTAATGAGCCTGAAATTTTATGAAAGACGGTTTTATTAAAATTGCCTGCATATCGCCGAAGCTTAAAGTTGCGGACTGCCGTTATAACAGCGATAAAATAACAGAGGCAATTACTAACGCTTACAACAGCAGTGTAAAAATATGCTCTTTTCCGGAATTATCAATCACAGGCTATACCTGCGGTGATTTGTTTTTACAGTCATCTCTTTTAAACGAAGCTGAAAGCAGCGTAATCAAAATAGCAGAGGACACTAAATCACTGGATATTATATCAATAGTAGGTTTTCCATGCGCTTTCATGAACAGCCTATATAACTGTGCTGCCGTTATTTACAAGGGCGATATTCTGGGTATTGTTCCTAAATCTAATATACCAAATTACAGCGAATTTTATGAAGCGCGCCATTTTGCACAGGGAATAGAAAAAATTGAAAATATGAATTTAAAAGGCAAAATCGTACCATTCGGTATAAATCAGATATTCCAGTGTGAGGAAATGCCTGAATTCACTTTTGGCGTTGAGATATGCGAAGACCTCTGGGTTGGAACAACACCTTCTGTAAAGCTGACAGAAAGCGGAGCTACAATGATTTTCAACCTTTCAGCAAGCGATGAAATAATCGGCAAAGCTGATTATCGGCGTACTATTGTAAAAGCCAAATCCGGAAGTCTTCTTTGTATATATGCATATACGGACGCAGGAATCGGCGGAATCAACTACCGACATGGTTTTCAGCGGTCATAATATAATCGCAGAAAACGGAAAGATTTTATCTGAGTCCTCTTTATTTGAAAACGGCATGATTACAGCGGATACAGACGTATTGAAAACCGCCGGAGAACGCTGGAAAAGCAATACCTGCAGCTATACTAACAACGGATATACAATTAATAAATTTTCTATGCAGCCTGTTGAAACAAAGCTGACTCGTAAATTTTCAAGATTTCCCTTTGTACCCTCGTCAAAATCGTCCCTTAACAACAGATGTACGGAAATACTTAACATACAGTCTGTCGGTCTAATGAGCCGTTTAAAGCACATTAAAGCTAAAAACGCTGTTCTCGGACTTTCAGGCGGCCTCGATTCAACGCTGGCTCTCATAGTAACCGTTAAAGCTTTCAAAATGCTTAATTTAGATACTAAGAATATAACGGCGGTAACTATGCCGTGTTTCGGGACAACCGACAGAACTTATCAAAACGCATGCCGACTGGCCGACGCTTATAATGTTACGCTTCGTGAGGTAAACATCAGAACAAGCGTATTACAGCATTTCAAAGATATAGGTCACGATGAAAGCAATCATGACGTTACCTACGAAAACTCCCAGGCGCGTGAACGTACTCAAGTATTGATGGACATTGCAAACCAATCCAACGGAATTGTTATCGGAACAGGAGATTTGTCCGAGCTGGCACTTGGCTGGGCGACTTACAACGGAGATCATATGTCAATGTATGCGGTAAACGCGTCTATCCCCAAGACTCTTATTAAATATATTATTAATTATGAGGCATGCTCGTCGGATAAAAGCTTAAAAAACGTACTGCTCGACATTTTGGACACTCCGGTAAGCCCTGAACTGCTTCCGCCAGAAAACGGAAATATATCTCAGAAAACTGAGGATCTTATCGGACCCTATGAGCTTCACGATTTCTTTTTATATTACATGGTAAGATTCGGATTTTCACCTAAGAAAATTTTCAGAATAGCGAGACATGCTTTTAAAGACGTTTATGAGGACGCCGTTATATTAAAATGGGAAAAAAAATATTCTATAAAAGATTTTTCTCTCAGCAGTTTAAACGTTCATGTCTGCCGGACGGTCCGAAGGTAGGAAGCGTTACGCTATCGCCAAGGGGAGATTTCAGAATGCCCAGTGACGCAAATGCTGATATATGGCTCAATGAGCTTGAAAATATAGGGAGGTAAAATATGAATTACAAAGAAAGCTTTATAAAATTTATGGTAGAAAGCGGAGTGCTTACATTTGGCGAATTCACCTTGAAAAGCGGAAGGAAGGCTCCTTATTTCGTAAATACCGGCAATTATAATACCGGATCTCAGCTTGCCAGACTGGGAGAATATTACGCACAGTGCATAAAGGAAAACAACGTACAGGCAGACACGCTTTTCGGCCCCGCATATAAAGGGATACCGCTGGCCGCCGCGTGCAGTATTGCCCTGTCAAATAAATACGGCATCGATGTAAATTATGCATTTGACAGAAAGGAAGCTAAGGATCACGGCGAAGGCGGAGTAATAGTAGGAAAAAAATTCCAGGACAGAGAAAAAATTGCAATTATTGAAGACGTTATTACTGCCGGCACCGCTATAAGAGCCGTCCTGCCGTTATTAAAATCTCAGGCAGACGTAGATATAACTGCTCTGATTATTTCTGTTGACCGTATGGAAAAAGGAAAGGGCGAGCTTTCGGCCGTTCAGGAGGTAAAAAATGATTTCGGTATTGATGTATATTCCATAGTTACTATCGAGGATATTATAGACGCGATAAAAAACGGCGTTATTCCAGGTATGGAATATTTGGATAAAATGCTTGAATACAGAAAAAATTATGGTGTCTGAATACTTGACATTTACATAATTTTATGATATGATACAAAAAAAGCAATGATGGGAATAGTAACTTGTAATCAGGTTTTCAGAGAGCCTTTGCGCGGTGTAAAAAGGTAACCGATTAAAAGTGAATACGCCCCTGAGCTTAATTTCCGAAACTAAAGTAGGGAGTTACGGGAACGCCCGTTACAGCGTTCAAAGGCCGATTTATTTCGGTAAATTGAGGTGGTACCACGGTAAATTATCGTCCTCTGGAAGCAACGTTGCTTTCAGAGGACTTTTTGATTATCAAACTATAAAAGGGGGTGTTATCCGTGAAATCTGGAACAGATTTCATCATATATGCTTTACATTCAAGATAAAATAAGAATGTGAGGTAAATAAAATGATAAGAAAAGCGAAAAAATCGGATGTATCCAAAATAATAAGACTATGCGGACAGCGTGCTAAAATGCGGTCCGTTTATCCAAAACTCCCGAAAAAAAGATTTTATACAAGAACCTCAAAGGGTTATACAGCCAAGGAATATAAGATAATCGTTTATGAGGATAATAACGTAATTAAAGGATTTAGTAAATTTTTCATTTTTGTCGGCAGAAACGATATGGAACGAAATAAAAAGTGCGTAATTGAGCGGTTAGCCGCTGATGAAGAATATGAATCATGCAAAATAAGAACACAGTTGCTTGAATGGATAAAAAAATATGCAGAAAAATGCAATTGTAATTCAATAGATCTTAGAGTTTGCTATGAAAATTATGACGCCGTCAACTTATATTCCTCATTCGGATTTATACCGACAGCTTATGAATTGGAGCTCAAATTAAACAATCCGATTAAAGCAGAAGAATCAGCGTAAGGATGTTATTAACCGCATTTATAAAACCATGATTTGCTGCTTACATGGTTTTCAAGCTCGATTTTATTAACACTAAGCAGCAGAATGGAGATTTATAATGACTTTATTTGAAGAACTGAAAAGAAGAGGTCTAATAGCTCAGCTTACTGACGAGGAAGAAATCAAAGAGCTTATAAATAACGGAAAGGCTACGTTCTATATAGGTTTTGATCCTACTGCCGATTCACTGCACGTTGGTCATTTCATGGCTTTATGCCTTATGAAAAGACTACAGATGGCTGGAAATAAACCTATAGCTCTTCTTGGAGGCGGAACGGGCATGATAGGAGATCCATCAGGAAAAACTGATATGAGGAAAATGATGACAACTGAAACCATCAATCATAACGTTGAATGCTTTAAAAAACAATGAGCAGATTCATTGACTTTTCCGACAATAAAGCTCTTGTAGTAAATAATGCCGACTGGCTGATGAATTTAAATTATATAGACGTACTACGAGAGGTAGGAGCTCACTTCAGCGTTAATAAAATGCTGACATTTGAATGTTACAAGCAGAGAATGGAAAGAGGTCTTACTTTCCTTGAATTTAATTACATGATAATGCAGAGCTATGATTTTTATAAGCTATACAAGGACTACGGCTGCAATATGCAGTTCGGAGGAGACGATCAATGGGCAAATATGCTGGGCGGTACAGAGCTTATCAGAAAGAAGCTCGGCAAAGACGCTTACGCTATGACAATAACCCTGCTTCTTAACTCTGAAGGAAAGAAAATGGGAAAAACAGAAAAGGGCGCCGTATGGCTTGATCCCGAAAAAACATCTCCGTATGACTTCTATCAATACTGGCGGAATGTTTCTGACGCTGATGTAATAAAATGCCTTAAAATGCTTACTTTTATTTCAATTGAAGAAATAGAGGAAATGGAAAGAACATTACAGGGTGCGGCTCTGAATAAGGCTAAAGAGATTCTTGCTTTTGAGCTGACAAAACTGGTTCATGGAGAAGATGAAGCAATAAAAGCCGATACGGCTGCTAAAGCTATCTTTTCAGGACGAGGAATTAGCGACGATATGCCGACGACCGAACTTGAATGTAATGATCTTTCCGAAGGGAAGATCGGAATACTAACATTGCTTGTAAAAACCGGACTTGCTTCATCTAACGGCGAAGGGCGAAGGCTTGTTCAACAGGGCGGAATTTCAATAAATGATGTAAAGATTATGGATCCTTCAGAGCAAATCAGCTTTGAAGAAAATAAAGCTATTATAAAAAAGGGGAAAAAGGTATTTCATAAGGTAGTTATAAAATAAAACGGTTAAATGTAAAATTTTGTAAACAATCCGGAAATCTATTGATTTTTGTAAATTTATGGTATATACTTTATAAGTAATCTTTAAAAGAATTTCCCCTCTACTTTTTTTCATCAAAATCCCGTTCATGATAAATCTGAACGGGTATTTTTTATAATCTAAAATTTAATTTTCAATTAAATTATTATCAAATTTAATATTATTAGCTTTTGCGTATTTTTCTGCATAGCTTCCTTTAGGGGTATGTATAACCAGATCTTCATCACAATAATCAAACGACGAATCCCTGATTTTCTCAACGCTTGCCGGAATATTTACGTCTTTAAGAGAACGACAGTATTCAAATGTGCCGTCCCCTATTTCAACGCAACCTTCACTAATATTTACAAATTTTAAAGATTCGCAATATTCAAAAGCATCCCCGCCTATTCTTTTAACGCTTGACGGTATATCTATAAATTTAAGAGATTTACAGTATTGAAAAGCATTTGCTTCAATTGCAGTAATATCATCTGCAATCTCAAACTTTGTAAATTCTTCATATTGATATTGTGCAGCTCTAATAACATTTTCATTACTGCTGTCATTATACTCTGCAAATATATTATCGGAAGACAGTCGTCTGTTATAAGCATATTCTTCTGCATAGGACCTTCCGGCGCATGTATTGTAACCTCACTGCAGTTTGCGAAAGAAGCATCATAAATTTTTGAAACAGAATTTGGAAGATTGACATCTTTTAAAGACGGACAGCTCCAAAATGCAGTATCACCTATTGTTTTAAGTCCTTCGGCTACATTTATGTATTTTAGACCAGCACAGCTCCAGAAAGCGCCGTTTCCAATTTCCTCAACTGATCCCGGTATTTCTACAGCTTCAATATAATCTACACTCCAAAAAGCTCCGTCCGCTATTTTCTTTACACCGTCCGGTATAATGACATGACTGTCGCAGCCCTTATAACTTATCAAAATATTTTTACTTATTACAAAATCACTTTTATCTGATTCTTCACTTATAATTGACTTAATGCTTTCTTCTGCAATTTCCTTAGTAATAATTTCGCTTTTAGCAACCTCATTATCAGCAATCGTTTCAGCTTTTAATTCTGAATCTCCAATATTGTTTGATTCACTGCCGCATGAACACATTAACATATTTATTAAAATTGCTGTAGTTTATTATTTATTTTTTTCCTATTCATTTTTAACACAACCTTATATATAATTATTTTTCATTAATATTATACCATTATATTTATTATTTGTCAATAAATTATAATATTACAATCATAAGTAAGTATTACTATGAATAGCATTACTTTTATTTTTATTCTGCGATCTGAGCTTTGAGCTGCTCTTCTTTTTCAAAATCAGTACCCTTAGTAAACTTGTCTACTTCAAGATCTCCCTTAGAATCTATATCCGATGAGTTTTTCTTTTTATAAACAAGTTTCAATAAAATCGGAGTAATTATTGTTGTAAACACAACCATGATAACAATAGGCGCAAAATATTTATCGTTCATAAGTCCTACGGCAGCTCCTTTGCTGGCAACGATTAATGCTACTTCTCCACGGGAAATCATGCCTACTCCAACTCTTAATGCGTCCTTGTTTTTCATTCCGCATACCTTAGCTCCCAGTCCGCAGCCAATAATTTTTGTTAAAACCGCAACAATTAACAGTAAAACTGCGAAAATTATGATTGAAGTATCCATGCCGGGAAGTACGACCTTTAAGCCTATGCTTGCAAAGAATACAGGCGAAAGCAGCATGTACGAAAGCGTTTCAAAACGGTTTGTAAGGTATGTGGCTCTGGGACCGTTTGACATAGCCAATCCAGCAACAAAAGCGCCGGTTATATCCGCAACTCCGAAAACTTCTCGGCTGAATAAGACATCAGCAGACAGAAGACGAATCCTATAATAACAAATCTTCGAAGATCCTTTTTCGAACTTCCGGACCATTTGTTAAACACATAATGAAAGCCTACTCCTATAATAATTGCAAACACAAAAAATGCGACAATTTTTAAAAGAACTGTCCAAATATTTACTGATGAGTCCGCACACGACGTAATAATTGTAAGAGCAATAATTCCCAGAATATCGTCTATTATAGCGGCGCCCAAAATAGCGTTGCCCGATTTAGTAGAAAGCTTTCCAAGCTCTTTTAAAGTTTCAACGGTAATACTTACGGAAGTTGCCGTCATTATTACTCCTATAAACATATTCTGCAGAAACAGACTTGTGCTGAGATCATTTTCAGTATTGAAAAAATAAGCTATTACAAAGCCTCCTCCAAGGGGTACCAAAACGCCCATCAATGCAATAACAAAGGAAGTTTTTCCGGCTTTGGCAAGCTCTTTGATATCAGCCTCAAGACCTGCGCAAAACATTAGTACTATTACTCCCAGCTCTGAAACAGCATCTATAAAATCGGTTGCCGTAAGTATTTTTAAGCATGCCGGTCCAAGAATAAGTCCTGCTAACAGAGCGCCTACAACCTGCGGCAGCTTAAACCGCTTTGTTACGAGTCCAAAAACCTTGGTACTAAGCAGTATCAATGCAAGCGATAATAAATAACTATAATCCATAAAGATCATCTCTCCCTTTAAAGCGTTCACCCGAATTAATTGCAGGTCGCACTTTTTGTGATTAAGAAAAGTCGAAAAAATTACTTCTTTCACTAACTTAATGAATAAAATAACATTTTTCAAAATTTCCCTAACACATTATATCACTTTGTATAAAAAAGTCAAGATAAAAATACACAAACTTATCATGATAAAGTTTATCTGAAGTTAAATAATATATTCTGTTTTTTTTTGAAAATTTATTGATTTTTATAAAATTATATGCTATACTTAATGTAATTGAAATAAATTAAGGTTATAATAATGGAGGAATTACTTAATATGAACGTTTTTGAAATTATCGGCGGAGTTTTACTGATCGTAACATGTCTTTTAGCAGTTATATTATGTCTGCTTCAGGACTCCAAACAGCAGCAGAATATGACGGCGGCTATTACAGGCGGAGCAAACGATTCTTTTTATGAAAGGAATGAGGGCAGAACAAAGGAAGCCATTCTCAGAAAAATTACAAAGGTTTTGCTTATTATGTTTTTTATACTGACGATTGCAGTAAACGCTATTACTAAATTTATCGATTAATTTTAAATTCGTCCTGTGATTCCGTTTAATAACCGGAGTTTGCAGGACTTCTTATTTTATGTGAGGAAAAATATTATGAGCAGACCAACAAAAATTAAAAATAACGGAGATAAATATTCGACGGAAAATTACCGGAATAAAATTATTACTTTTCTACTAAATCCGGAAAAAAGCCGATTTCATATAAAGAGCTGGCGGCCAAATGCAGAAGCAATCGTGGTAACAGCAGAAACTTCAACGACGCATTAAACGCTCTTGTTGTATCGGGTGAAATATATGAAAGAAAAAGAGGCTTTGTATTAACAGACATATTAGGCTATTTTAAGGCAGAAGTTTTACGTCTTAACCGTACTTTCGGTTTTATAAAAAGATGCGATAATCAAGAAGAAATATTTATTCCGGGTAAATATCTCTGCGGCGCTATGCCTGGAGATAAGGTTCTTGCAGCTTATATACAATCGCGGTCGGGAAGTCCCGAGGGTGAAGTTGTGGACGTATTGGAGCAGGCTTTGTCAAATCTTTCCGGAATAATTATTGAGGAATCCGGTAATAAATATTTTCTTGCAGATTCCATGTCTAAAACGCCCGTTAGAATTGTACCTGGAGACGCCGTTTATAAAGTTGGAGATAAGGTACTGGCACAGATTATTTTCCGTGGAAAACGTCATGCGGAGCATAAAGCCAAAATAATCTTCAGCTTCGGAAGCGCTCTTAAGGCTTCAAGCTGTGCGGAAGCCGTTATTTCAGAAAGCGGAGTAATACCGGAATTTCCGGAAAATGTTCTTTTTGAAGCAAAAAAATAGCAGCGTCAGGAGTCTGGGAGGATGATTTCAAAAACAGGCTTGATTTGCGTGATAAGTTAATATTTACTGTTGATAGTGCGGAATCAAAGGATCTTGACGACGCGGTTTCACTGGAAAAAATCCCCGCAGGCTATAGACTTGGAGTTCACATAGCAGACGTTTCACATTATGTAAAAGGTAACAGCCAGCTTGATAAAGAAGCTCTTGAACGTGGAACCAGCATATATTATGCTGATAAGGTAATACCTATGCTTCCAAAGGAACTCTCCAACGGAATATGCTCGCTTAACCCAAATGAAAGCAGATTGACATTTTCTGCAATAATGGAGCTTTCCAAAGATGGAATACTTCTCAATTATAAATTCGTCAAATCTGTTATTTGCTCTAAAGTTAAAGGAATTTATTCTGAAATAAACAGCATTCTCGATGGCAGCGCAGAAAAAGCAATTGAAGAAAAATATTTCGAATTAAAGGATACGATATTTTTAATGGACGAGCTTGCAGATATTCTTATTTTAAATCGTCGAAAAAGAGGCGCTCCGGAAATAGAGACTTCTGAAAGCAAGCTTATTATTGATAACGGAATGTGCAGAGAAATCGTCCCAAGAACCAGAGGAAAAAGCGAAATGATTATAGAAGAATTTATGCTGACAGCCAATGAAGCCGCGGCGCGTACTGCCCATGAAAATGATATTCCCTTTGTCTACCGTGTTCACGAAGCTCCGTCTCCCGAAAAAATAAACGATTTAAAGGAAGGATTAAGACGCCTGAACGTTGAGGTACCTGTATTTACTGAAGCAAAACCGGTGCATTTATCGGAAATTCTACGAAACTCAAAGGATAAACCGTTTTACCCAGTTATTAATATGATGACCTTAAGATCAATGGCCAAGGCAAAATATGAACCGGAACCCAAGGGGCATTTCGGATTAGCTCTTGATGATTATGCACATTTTACCTCCCCTATCAGACGATACCCCGACCTGGCTATACACCGCATTCTCACCGATATAATAAACGGATATGATAAAGAAAAGCTCATAAAAAGATATTCAGGCTTTGTACAAAAAGCGTCTCAGCGTTCAACTGAAACAGAAATTAGGGCTATGAATATCGAGCGCAATTGCGAGGACTGCTATAAAGCGGAATATATGCAGCAGCATATAGGTGAAATATTTAAAGGACTTATTTCCAGCGTAACAGAATACGGCTTTTACGTTGAGCTTGAAAACACTGTAGAAGGTCTGGTTCATGTAAACAGTCTTCCTGAGGGAAATTATATTTATGACGGATTTTTCAGTCTTACTGAAGAATTCAGCAACACCGTTTACTCCGTCGGAACCAAGGTAAGCGTATTATGTGCAGGAGCAGATGTAAACAGCGGAAAAATTGACTTTAATATCACCGACAACAAGGAGTAAACATATGAAAAAGTCATTAATCGTTTTATTATCAGCTATTATCGCCGTTAATGTTTCCGGATGTAAAAAAAGCTCTGATAAAATGAGAGAAAACACCGATTCTTCAAAAACATATGAAAGCAATGTAAATAATGACGAAACGAATTTATTTAATGAATCAGAAAAGCCGTTAATTCAAACTGAAAAAAATACTTCAACGTCTGAAAACGATAAAAATGTTCAAACAGAATTTACTTCCGAAAGCAATAATACAGAAAAAACCGATTCGTCAGATTTTAACGACAGGGTAGAATTTGCTAACGCCGTTTATCAAAAAGGAATGGACATGTACAGTCAGGTTCTTCTTAGCTGCCCTTACAAGCTTGATTATGACACAACAAACGAAAGCGGCTTTGCCAAGATAAGCGATTCATCAATAAACAGTATCGACGATATAGTCTCCTTATACTGCACTGTTTTTGCTGAACCTGATTTATACATTTACGAGCGTTACAGCGAGGATAATGGTTCCGTATATTGCAGCGACGCTTCAAGAGGTACTAATATATATTATTCAGATACTGATTTAGAGTTTATTTCCGGTGACGAAACAGAGCTTAGCTATAATGCGGTTTCACATTATAGCGACCCCGAAACCGGAAAAGAAATGGACGATAAAATTTCCGTTTTTACTATAAAACTTATAGACGGAAGCTATAAAATCACAGAATTCACATTTCCAAAATAAAAAAGCCGGTCACAAGACCGGTTTTTTACATTTTTGTAAATTCATAAGTATTAAGGTTTTCCAAATTATAAAGCTTTAAGGTTTCATAATCCGGCAAATAATAGCCGTAATAAACCACTTCGTTTTCTTCTTCCAAAGTATTGCTTCCGCCCTCAATGCACTCTTTATTGATTCATCACAAGCGCATAATAGCCGTCCTCTTCAATAGCAAACTGGACAAGCGCTGAACGCTGACTTTCCTCGGAAGTCCATGACTTTCCTCAAGGAAATCAATAGCGTCCTGACCGCTTTTTAATGTATACTCTCCGGAATAATAATTATCATCACGTTCAGACTTACTTTTAAACCATTTAAAGCTACTGTCATCGCTAAGCTCCAAAAGCATACCGCTTGTTGTTTCCCATTTATTCCCAGTTAAATAATCCCCTTTTTCTTCCGCTTCCTTATTACCGCAAGCTACTGCCGTCAGCATAACACAGCTAAGAATACAAGCAAAAGACTTTTTAAATAATGAGATCATATTTTTAAATCCTCCGATTAAAGAAAAGTAACGCCGTATGTATAAAAATACACACAAACGTTACGCATAACGCATGGAGCTAGTAGTCGGACTCGAACCGACGACCTGCGCATTACGAATGCGCTGCTCTACCATCTGAGCCATACTAGCAAATAAAATTATTCAAGCATTAATCTTCTCAAATAACATTATAATTTTACCACAAAAATTATAATAAGTCAATAGGTCATCAATATAATCATAAATTTTAATTTATAAACCTCAAACGTTTAGATCGATCAATAATCATTCCAATATTTTCCTCCCCCACATCAATATTTTTCAGTCGCAGTCGCAATTTTCCGGCAACCCACGATATTCTGACGGAGTTTTACCAGTTTCATTTTAAATTGTCTAATAAAGTAAGATACACTGTTATATCCGCAAATAGACGATATATCCTTTAATGTAAGATCGGATTTTCTGAGCATATCCGAAGCCTTTTCAATACGGCTTTGGATCAAATCCTGACTAACGCTTTTTCCAAAGGTATCTGAATACAGATGCTGAAAACGTGAACGGCTAAGAGAGAGTTCCTTTGCCATTTCATCTAAAGTCCATTCCCTGCCCGGCCAGCGATAAATTGACTCGCGAATCCACAGTAGTTTTTCAAAATGTACACTGTCATTAACTTTTACGCTGTCTGTTTTATAAATTATCTTTTCATTCAGCTTGTAAAGAAGCAGTTTTAAAATATAAATCTACTGAAAATTTGCGGTTTATATTAGCTGAATACTGTTCATAGCACATATTTCTTACAATTGCTGAAATATCTGTTATATCAGAAACAGCGACCGGCTTGTTCAGCGGAATGTCAAGGCTCTCTATCAGAGACAGTTCATCGTCGTCGGGACCGAAATGAATCCAGTCGTCATAGTATTCGTCGCAATCCGGATAATAATACTCCGGATATTCAGGAGTATATATGATAAAGGACTTTGCAGGAGTACGGATATCTACGCCGTTTATTCGAAAATAAGCGGGAGATTTTACGATCAGCAAAAGCCAATCGCCGGCTCCATTGGGCCGATCAATATAAAATGATCTGTCGTGTCTGTGATGATAGCCTATTTCGTCCATTCTCATAATAACGCGCCCCTCAATTCATTTATTTTAAATATAGCATAAAATGTAATTCCCTGTCAATCACATTTTATATATATTTTGTAAATTTCATTTTATATCAGCACAAAAGTACAATTAAAACAGCATGTTTATGTATTGACATTATCATGTAAATAATTTACAATTTTACTATAATTTTATGAAAATTATCCAAAACAGAGGAGGAGAATTATGAAAATTAAAAAGCTATTTTCTGCGATAACCGCTGCCTTGTGCTGTTCAGGAATTATATCATATTTTCCTGCAAATCAAGAATACGTAACCGCGGTAACGCTTGTAAGCGACGATTTTGAAACAAATTATGACGGATGGCACGGCAGTACGGATATGGTAAAGCTTTCGGCAGACAGTTTTGCCGGATATAACGGCTCAAGAGGCATGACGGTATCGGACAGAACTAACCCGACTGACGGCGCAAGCTCTTCAAAGGGGTTTTACCTGGAGGGCGGAGTTAATTATCACTACAGTATACAGGTTATCAGCGAGACCAGTGAAACATTTAGATTTACTCTTACATATATTGATTCGAAAACTGATAAAGAAGAAACTGTTTTACTTTCATCTGAGGAATGTGATTCCGGAAAATGGTCAGAGCTTTCCGCCGACTATATGGCTCCTGAAAACAGCTATGAATTCAGGCTTACAATATCAACCGATTCAACAAATGATTTTACTTTTGACGAAGTATACGTTACCTCAAAGGAAAACTTGAATACAGTTTATGCGGCGTCGGCAGAAAAAGGTCTCAAGGACGAGTTTGCCGACTATTTCAGAGTAGGAAATATTTTAAACGGATCAACTGTTGCCAATTCTGCAATTACAGCAAATATTTTAAAGGATTATAACAGCATTGAGTGTGAAAATGAAATGAAACCGGACGCAACGCTCGTACAAAGTCAATGCAACGGAACAAACGTCGGCGTATCATTAAATAACGCTGCCGCCATCATTGATTTCTGCGTTAATAATAATATTGCAATGCGTGGTCACGCCTTTGTATGGCACAGTCAGACGCCTTCCTGGTTCTTTAAGGAAAATTATAATGCAAACGGTGCATGGGTTTCATCCTATGTAATGGATCAAAGACTGGAAAGCTACATCAAAAATATGTTCAATGCCATTGAAACGCAGTATCCTTCTCTGAATCTCTATGCATATGACGTTGTAAACGAAGCCGTCAGCGACGACAGCAACAGAACCGCTAATTACGGAGGCGCGAGAGAAGCCGGCGACAATAATGTTACAGGCGGCACATCCGCCTGGGTTTCAGTTTACGGAGACAACAGCTTTGTGGAAAAAGCGTTTACTTACGCAAGAAAATATGCTCCGGAGGGTTGCGATCTTTATTATAATGATTACAATGAATATTGGGATCACAAGCGCGACTGTATTTACAATATGTGCAAGGATCTCTATGAAAAAGGACTCCTCGACGGCGTGGGAATGCAGTCTCATGTTCCGGCAAACGCAACAGGCTTTGCAGGAACAGATTCCTACATCACAGCTATGAAGAAGTATCTCTCCATTGGATGCGATGTGCAGATTACCGAGCTTGATATAAGCACGGAAAACGGCAAATATACCTTGCAGGAACAAGCAGATAAGTACAAGTCCATTTTTCAGGCGGCTATGGACTGGAACAAAAATCCCGCTTCATCAGGCAGAGTAACCGCTGTCTGCATTTGGGGACCGAATGACGCGAACACATGGATAAAATCAGAAAATGCTCCTCTTCTTTACGATGTAAATAACCAGCCGAAGCTCGCATATACAACTCTAACCAATATGATTCCGGAATCCGAATGGGGTGATGGCAGCAATTATAATAATAAAATTGAGCCAAATGAATATGGCTGGTATTTTTATGACACATTTGAAGGTAATACATTTAATTGGAGCGGCAGAGGCAGCGCCGATATTATGACAAGCGGCCGCACAGCCTACGTTGGCAGCGAAGCTCTGCTTATACAAAATCGTACAGAAGCCTGGAACGGCGCCCAGAAAAAACTTAATACCGCCGCCTTTGTTCCCGGCAGCATATACAGCTTCAGCGTAAACGCAATATATTTTGACGGAGATTCCACGGAAAAGTTTTATATGAAGCTGCAATATACTGACAGCAGCGGCAATACATGCTATTCCACTATTTCAGAAGCTACTGCGATACAGAGCGAATGGGTACAGCTTGCCAATAAGAATTATCAAATTCCGGCAGACGCTTCAAATATGTATATTTATGTTGAAACCGCCGACAGCGCTAATAATTTCTATATAGATGAAGCGATAGGAGCTGTAGAAGGCACGTCTATTATGGGGGCAGGTTCTAAGGAAATCATACTCGGAGATATAAATTCAGACGGGATTATCAATGCGTTTGATCTTATAATTGCAAAGCGGGGATATACTAACGGTTTTTCAAGTAAATCGTCGCAGATATGTGCAGATGTAAATCAGAACGGCATATTCGATGAAAACGATATATCTTTGATTGAGGATTTTCTGCTGTGCAAAATTACTGAATTCCCCGTTGAAGAAAAAGTTACTGATACCGCGGCAATGGAACAGCTTTTTTCAAATATTAATTTGACATCTTCCTATAAAAAAAGCGGTGAAAATAATCCTCTGTATACTCAGCGTTTCGGTGCAGATCCCGGCGTCATGGAGTATAACGGACGGGTTTATGTTTACTCAACAAACGACATTATTGAGTATGACAACGGAGGTTCAGTTATAGAAAATACATACGGTCAGATAAATCAGATAAACTGCATTTCCTCCGACGACATGGTAAATTGGACAGACCACGGAGCTATACAGGTTGCAGGCTCAAGCGGCGCGGCTTCCTGGGCGATAAATTCTTGGGCGCCGTGTGCCGCGCACAAGACAATTAACGGTAAAGAAAAATTCTTTCTATATTTCTGTAACGGAGGAAACGGAGTAAGCGTACTGACAGCGGACAGTCCTACAGGCCCCTGGACAGACCCTTTAGGCAAAGGATTGATTACGCGTTCTACGCCTAACTGCTCCAACGTTACATGGTTGTTTGATCCGGCCGTACTTGTAGATGACGATGGAACCGGATATCTTTATTTCGGAGGAGGAGTACCTGACGGAAAAACAGAAAATCCCGGCACGGCGCGGGTAGTAAAGCTGGGAAACGATATGATAAGCCTCGCAGGCGATCCGCAGACTATCGATGTTCCATATTTATTTGAAGATTCAGGAATAAACAAAATAGGAAACAAGTATTATTATACTTACTGTTCAAATTGGAATACAACTGGAAATTCCTATGGAATGTCAAGCGGAGCTATTCAGTATATGATAAGCGGCAGCCCTATGGGACCGTTTACTTACGGAGGAGAACTGTTTAAAAATCAGGGAAACTTTTTTGGTCTCTACGGCAACAACCATCATTCTATTGTTGAACTCAACAGTGAGCTTTACTTATTTTATCATGCAAGAGCGGTTGAAGCCGCAATGGGTATCACAGGAAATTACAGAAGCCCTCAGGTTAATAAAATAACCATGAACGGAATTTCTTTCAATTCCGTAATCGGCGACATGAAAGGAATACCGCAATTAAAGTCGCTTAATCCTTATGAAAAGGTTCAGGCTGAAACCATAAGCAGGCAAGCGGGGGTAAACGTCAGAGGAACAGGAGATACAATTATAACGGATATACAATCCGGCGACTGGATCAGCGTTTTCGGCGCAGACTTTTCAAAGGGCTCAAAAAGTCTGACTATCTGCGCTTCATCTCAAAAAGAGGCAATCGTTAAAATCTGCGTCGGAAACGAAACCGGAAAAGCTATCGGCTATGCTGTAATTCCTAATTCAGACGGTAAATTTACTGAAATAACCGTTCCTGTAAACAATATAAGCGGTAATCAGGATATTTATTTTATTTTCAGCGACACTATTGAATTAGACTGGTGGCAGTTTACATAACTAATTTTAAATACATGAAATTCAAATATTAATAAAGTAACCTCTGCATTGTTAGCAGAGGTTATTTCTTATTTATACGGAATATTTTTTACTATTAAAATCAGTAGCCGTATTTATACATTTTTCTGGGAAAAACGCCGGAGCCTGTTCCAATATCCAATAGCTTCTGAGATTTATGATAAAAACCCAATTCATAAATTCTATTATAAAACGACTTGGGGTAAATATCACGGTATCTGGCATAATCTTGAGAAATCATTCCAAAATCAAAGGAGCTTCCATTATCTATTTTTTTATTTGTTATCATGGCATTATTACCTATATTTTCATAGTTAATGAAATTCTTTTTCGCTTAACGTCAACGTCAATTACCTTTACCTTAACAACCTGGCCGACTTTTACCGCTTCAAGAGGATGCTTTATAAATCTATCGCAAATCTGCGAAATATGTACAAGTCCGTCCTCATGAACGCCTATATCAACAAAGACTCCGAAGTCTATAACATTACGAACAGTTCCCGACAGTTCCATTCCGGGCTTCAAATCCTTGATTTCCATAATATCTCCGCTTCTCATTAACGGCGGAGGCAGTTCGTCGCGGGGATCTCTGCCCGGCTTTTGCAATTCCTCTACAATATCTGCAAGCGTAGGCATACCTATCCCCAGCTTCTCGCAGATTAATTTTTTATCTAAAGCCTTTACATTTTCATTAATCATACGAATTTCAGGCGTTCCAATATCCGACAGCTTGAATCCGCATTCATTCATAAGCTCTTTTGCCGCTTCATAGCTTTCAGGATGTACAGCCGTATTATCAAGAGGATTTTTACCGTCCCTTACACGAAGAAATCCCGCGCACTGCTCAAAAGCCTTTTTCCCAAGTTTAGGTACCTTTAACAGCTGCTTTCTGTCTGTGAACGCACCGTTTTCTTCACGGTATTTTACTATATTTTTTGCAACGGAAGAATTTATTCCGGAAATATATGCTAGCAAAGAATACGACGCCGTATTAAGATCAACGCCGACAGAATTTACGCAATCCTCAACACCCCCGGACAACGCTTCGTTCATTCTTGCTTTCGGCATATCATGCTGATATTGACCGACTCCAATCGCTTTAGGATCAATTTTAACAAGCTCCGCCAATGGATCCTGCAGACGTCTTGCAATTGAAACCGCGCTTCTTAGTGAAACGTCATACTCGGGAAATTCCTCGGCCGCAAGCTTTGAAGCGGAATAAACCGACGCTCCCGCTCGCTTACTACCATATAGCTTACATTCTGAGGTATTTCCTTTATAAGCTCGGCAACAAATTCTTCGCTTTCTCTTGAAGCTGTTCCGTTACCTATAGCAATTGTGGTTACTCCGTACTTTGTTATAAGTTTCTTTAGCTTAGTTTTAGCCTCTTCAATTTTTTTCTGAGGAGGCGTAGGATAAATCACAGTCGTGTCAAGAACCTTTCCAATACTATCTACCACCGCAATTTTACACCCTGTTCTGTAGGCCGGATCAAGTCCTAATGTTACGCTGTTTTTTATCGGCGGCTGTAAAAGAAGCTGTCTTAGATTTGATGAAAATACTTTAATAGCTCCTTCAGCGGCTCTTGCTGTAAGTTCAGCTCTTATTTCGCGCTCTACCGACGGCATTATAAGACGCTTACAGCTATCCTGTACCGCTGCCTTAACGATATTTCCGCTATCAGTATTGTTTATTACATACTTCCTTTCAGCAATCGAAAAGCAAAACTCCTCATCTATAGATACAGAAACCTTGAGAGCTCCTTCCTTTTCACCGCGGTCCAAGGCAAGTATTCTATGATCTGCTATTTTTGAAACCGGCTCACAGAATTCATAATAATTCTGATATACAGTTTCGGCATTTTCATCCGAAGCCCTTGACTCGATCTTAGCAGCCTTTTCATAAAGCTTTCTTATACTCTTTCGCAGCTCTGCGTCGTCCGATACGTTTTCTGCTATTATATCAGAAGCTCCTTGAATTACTTCTTCTTCTGTTTCCAAACCGTTTTCAACATTTATAAATTTCTGAGCTTCATTATGTAAATCTAATTTATCATCTTGTCTACCGATTAAATCTGCAAGAACTTCCAGTCCCTTTTCTCTCGCAATACTTGCTCTTGTTTTTCTTTTCGGCTTAAACGGACGGTATATATCTTCTACCTCGACAAGGGTTTCAGCTTTATCAAGAGCCGAACTGATTTCCTCAGTCAATTTTCCCTGTTCGGCAATTGAAGAGCTGACTTCACTTTTTCTGATTTCAAGATTCCGCAGATATGTCAGTCTGTCCGACAGCTCTCTTAAAATCTGATCGTCAAGCGAACCGGTTAGCTCTTTACGGTATCTGGCGATAAACGGAATTGTCTTTCCGTCGTCAATCAAAGCAACTGTATTAACCACCTGTTCCTGTCTAAGTTTAAATTCTTCAGCTAAAAATTTTTATTGATTTCCATTATTAATTCCCTATCCTATTTATTAATTATATTCATTTTACCACTTTTTTTCTGAAATTTCAATAAAATAAAAATATTTTATCTGCCGATTGTCGAAAATTTGACATTACAGTAATTTAATGCTATAATATTATATTAAGAAAAGATTTTATATTGTCCGCACATACTGTGAAGGAAAAATCAGAAAATTTTATATTTTTTGTGATTTCTACTTGAAAAACATCGAATTAACTGCTATTATATAATTAGTAAGATGCATACTATCAGACTGGAGGATTAATATGAACTATTTTAATATAGATTTTGACACTATTGCTTCTAAGGACGGATTAAAAATAAAAAAGAATTTTTCAGCTTCAGACTGTCAGCTAAACAATTTGGTTTGAATCCAGGTCCGTATGTTATTTATCCCGGTATGACAAATCGAGAGCTGATTTGTATACCAATGTATAGATTCAAAGAGCTTGAAGAAAAGTTTTATAAGCTTTCAGAAAAAAGAAATAACAGCGATCATGAAAAATCAGTAAAGCAAAAAAATCTTAAGCAATATATGTCAGAGCAGGAATGCGATGAATTAAGCCGGCTAAGAGGAATTTTAACTAATTCTTATTTATTTATGATAAACAGCTATTCAACTGTAATTACCCTCCCCTACAAATATATTAGTATTCTTCGTATAAAAGAGGATTATTTAAAATTTATATCTGCTGATTCAAATGAATTTCTCCTTGTGAACTCTGCAGATGCTTGGCGTTATGCAGAAAATAAAAATTACCGTTATGATGTCGGCAGAAATAAAAAAGCTATATAAAGCTATAAAAAATTAAATGATTGCAGAAATCTTTTTCCGCAATCATTTTTATTATTTAAAAGCATATAGCACATAATATTTAGAATAACCGCAAGCTAAAACAATACCGCACATGGCATGCGGTATTGTTTTTAATAAGTATCCTTTTAAAATTATACATTTACATTGAACAATGTTATTTTATTAATCCGCGATTAAGGTAGCCACGAAATACTTATTTCTTTCAACTGATCAGTATCTTTATTAAATTCAAAAGAGTAGCCGCTGTCACCCATGTATACTTCGGAGTCAATCTTGTATTCGACACTATTGAAATTATCATTAAATTCAGTAGCGTTATTATTGTTTTCTAAGAGCTGCTCCTTAGTAAGCGTAAGAGGAAAAGAGAAACACACGTCTTTTGCAGCGCTGCTGATATTTTCAGAGAATTCCGCATTCCTGCTTTCATCATAATCAGACTGAGGAACATGAAGAGCATACCATCTTACATATGAAAGAAGAGCCTCTGACTCAGTTATATTGGAATCTGTAATATTTATAAACTGGAACTGCATAGATACATTATCATTAATTTTCACATTGTACGTACCGGTTTCGTAGTTTTTATTTACGTTATTGCCGATATTATTCAATTCGCTTTCCTTAAACGGAATTCCGCCGTCAATCAGATCCTGCAAAGTGCTTTCTCCAAGCTTGAAAATCTTACCCTTATAGGAAAAGCTTCTGTTTTCAAGATCGCCGTATTTTTCGCTCAATCCTTCAACAGGTACAAAATCATCCGCCTCTGCCTTTACAGTTGTTTCTTCTTCAAAAAAAGTTGTCTCTTCCGGCGCCTCTTCGGTAACTTCTATTTCGGCTGCCGAAGACTCTGCTGTAATTGACTGTTCAGTTTCCTTCTCGTCGCTTTTATCGTCGCTTGTGCAGGCTGTCGTCATTAACAGCGCCACAGCCATTGATAAAAATCATTGCCAATCTTTTCATTAAAATATTGACCTCCATAATTAATAAATGTTATTCATAATGTAGCAAAATAGATATAATAATTATACGTATATTAACATATCTTTTGTTATTATATCATACAGTATTTAAAAAGTACAAGAAATCACCGTTTATAAGATAGTAATCAATTATGAATTAAACTATATTATTAAATAATGGAATTCATTGCCAACATAAAATAATATGAGTCAATTTCAAAAACTTTTTTAGAATAATAGATTGAATCAGTAAAAAAGGAATGGATATTTTTGGTTATATTCTCTAAATATTAATACAATAGTTTGTATAATTATACAGAATCTTCAATAATTATTCCTTTATAGCTTGAATTATTTTATTCATTATGATAAATTAAAAATAATTATTGTTTGTCATAGTCAGGTATATAGAATATCAGATTGAAAGCATAAGGAGGAAAATATGAAGATATTTAATAAGTACAGCATTATTGATTTATATATTAAATCCTTAGATGTAAATATTAAATACAAGGTTATTGCAGGAATAGAAGAATTTGGTATATTATTGTATAAAAATTTATGCAATGCAAATATTAAAGTTGATTATATTTTTGACGATTATAACTATATAAATAATCAAAATTTACAGGAACTAAATTTTATTTCTTTAGAAGATTTAAAGAAAATTTTCCGACAATACATTAGTATTAATTTCGGATAGAGATCCGGAAATATTTCAAAAGTATATGAAAATTAAAAATAAACGGTATGAAATATATATGTCCAAATGAATTAATGAAAATAATTAGATTATTACCGGAATCAGAAAGTAATTTATATCCCATTGGACACTATTTTTCTTTATATCCTGATAATGAAAAAATATTAAAGAAATCCGATCGTATATTTAATAAAAATATAACTGTTAAAGATATTGATTTTAATGAGAAAAAACAGCTTGAAATTTTATATAAAATGATAGAACTGTATCCTACGCTGCCGGACTGGCAATTAACATTATCCGATTCTAAAAAAGGTCTCAGATATTATTATGAAAACCAATGGTTCGGTGCGGCTGATGCAATTGCTTTACACTGTATGTTACGTATTTTAAATCCTAAAAGACTTATCGAAATCGGTTCCGGTTATAGCAGTGCAGTCACTCTTGATACTAATGAGTATTATTTAGAAAATAAATTACATATTTCTTTTATAGAGCCTCATCCAGAACGCCTAAAAATGCTATTGAAATCCGATGACAATATAGAATTACATGTAAAAGAACTTCAGGATATTTCATTAGATTTCTTTAAGCAATTATCTGAAGGAGATATACTGTTTATAGATTCTTCTCATGTTTCAAAGGTCGGATCTGATGTTAATTATCTTTTATTTGAGATATTACCGCAATTAAATAAAGGCGTATATATTCACTTTCATGATATTTTTTATCCGTTTGAATATCCTAAAGACTGGATAATTAATAAAGGCCTTATTTGGAATGAGCTGTATATTCTAAGGGCATTTTTACAAAATAACCCAAATTACTCAATACAATTCTTTCAGGATATGTTATTATATAAATATTCAGATATATTTATGAAAAATTGGCCTACAAATATTCCTGTATACAGCAGTTTGCCATATGGCGCCAGCATATGGCTTAAGAAAAATAATTAATAATGGGGATATTTCTTTATATGCGTTCGATGAGAATTTCATTACGGTTTCCAAACGCCCAAACACAATAAAATTCTCATTGCAAGAGGTATTGATCCGCTGACGAGATTGATATTGTCGAGATAGTGTTTGAAATATGTTACGATTTATGATATAATGAATTTTCAGATATTCAATGGAGGTATTGGAATGAAAAAAGTTAAGATAACAGTCGTTCGAAAAATGTTCAATGAAGAATTGGCAAAAGAATACGGTGCAGATGGATTAACCGCTTGTCCTATGCTTAAAGAGGGACAAGTATTCTATGCGTATTATGCTAAACCGGCAGGACTTTGTGATGAAGCATGGAAAGCTATCTATCAGTATGTTTTTGCATTAGCTCATGGTGCGGAAAATGAATTATTCTACTATGGAGATTGGATAAAAACAAAAGGTGTGGCAATTTGCAGCTGCAATGACGGACTTCGCCCTGTTATATTTAAACTTGAAGCAACAGATGAAACATCAGTTATTGATTATGAACCTGTAGATTAAGTTTCAATTAAGTAATACATATAATGATCAAAATGCCCTGTCAATCGCTGACAAAATAGATGAATTATAAAAGTGGACTAAATAAAATTTTTCATCAAACAGCAGCATATACCCTGATGTATATTGTTTTACTGTCTTTATCTTCTATGCTATCGTTTCCTTGGTATTCGGAATGGCTGGATAAAGACAATCAAGAGCATGCTCAAAATAATATTAGAAATCTGAGTAACATACTCGAAAAATATACGGTTAAGGTGAGTTGATAAGAATGAAAACAATATTTTCTTACTGGGATGTTTCTTTAGGTTTAATTGCTATAGGCTTTGGTATTTATCGTTTTATTAAGTTTAAAAAGTACCAAAAAAGCGTGATAAAGATATGTTAAAAAAAACAAATGGTATATGGATGATCGCCACGCATTTTTTTGTGTTCATTCCTTATATTTGTTGGTGTAGTATTTATCTACAACAGGTTAAATGGTAATTTACCTAATATTATTGCGCTTATAAAAGAGTTTGCATCTTATTGAATAAAAAAATTATTGGTATAGTATAATGCTATATCCATGATTAATTTCAATCAATAGAGATTACAAAACTGCTGCAAAAATTCAAAAGAGTAAAACAAACTTAATATTTCACTTGACGATAATTCAGATTTGTAAAAGTTCTAAGGTTATCACAAATAAGTGTTTACATTTAAAAGTATTAGCTTAACTGTAGTCAAAGAAATTAACTACATTAATATCAGGATGCAATATCTATTCCAAACATCAAAATAAATGATAATGACACATATTTCTCTGTTTCGGTTTCATCATCTCAAAAAACTATATATTTTTTAGAGATAAAATACCTCACAAATGAAAATAATCAGGTAATAAGGATGTATGATTTCAAAATAGATATTAATAATATTGGAGATATTATTTCAGCTGAAATATATTTAAAAAACAAAAAGTTGTATTTATTTAATTATACTTTTTTTAATGATATTAATATCGGAGAAACAGAAGTGACAGTTATCGATATTAAATCAAAAATAATTGATCACCTATCCAATTATGGTTAAGTATAGATTTTATAGGGGGCTATGAAATGGAAATCAACAAGGATAAACTTTCTTATTTGGAAAATTTATGTAAGCTTGAAACTTCAACGCTCTTCTGTGCATTTGCCGGAATATACAAATGAGCCTCGTCACAGGAAATTGCAATGGGATTAAGTTTATCTTTATCCATCCATTGTTGCACAGAAAAAAATTG
>ENA-OQCO01000386-OQCO01000386.1-human-gut-metagenome-genome-assembly--contig:-NODE-386-length-24660-cov-3.481515_pt1 | contig 24660 bp, 28 predicted proteins | sample MGYA00242500_ERZ504582 | MGnify/ENA primary metagenome ERZ504582 (study PRJEB26092, sample SAMD00036346) | human gut metagenome | host: Homo sapiens | study: EMG produced TPA metagenomics assembly of...
CTTACGGATTAACATTAACACTTCTTACAAGAAGCGACGGAGTGAAGATGGGTAAAACAATGGCAGGTGCTGTATGGCTTGATCCAGAGAAGACATCTCCATACGATTTCTACCAGTACTGGAGAAATATCGAAGATGTGAAAGTAGAAGAATGTTTATCACTTCTTACATTCCTTCCAATGGATGAAGTCCGAAGACTGGGAGCCTTAGAAGGAGCAGAGATCAACAAAGCAAAAGAAGTTCTTGCTTATGAAGTTACAAAGATCGTTCATGGAGAAGAAGAAGCGAAGAAAGCTCAGACAGCTGCAAAAGCAATGTTTGTTAGCGGTGGAGCAAACGAAGATGCCCCTACATTTGAATATGAAGCAGATAAATTAGCAGAAGGAATCGATATTCTTACAATGTTAGTAGATTCTAAACTTTGCACAACTCGTTCAGATGCAAGAAGAATGGTACAGCAGGGTGGAGTTTCTGTAAATGGTAAGAAAGTAGATGCAATTGATGCAACATTTGGTAAGGCGGACTTTGACGATAAAGATCGTATCTTATTAAAGAAAGGTAAGAAGAAATTCTGCCAGATCAAAGAAAAATAATTAAAAAATAAACAAACAGGAATCCCGGAGAGTTGATACTCCGGGGTTCTTTTCAATATTCAAAAGGAAAATAAAAAAGATATATTAGAAAGAGAATCAGAAAAAGAAAAGAGGAAGAGAACTTTGAAAACAAAATGCACAAGAGGAATCATATATTTTATCGGTTTGATCGTGCTTGCACTTGGAATTGTATTAAATACAAAAACATTGTTAGGAGTATCACCGATTATATCTATTCCATATAATATCTGTCATATCTGGCATTTAAACCTAGGAGCAATAACCTTTGTGTTTTACTGCTTTTGTGTGTTGATAGAGGCAATCTTAAAAGGAAAAGAATTTAAATTATATGAATTATTACAGATTCCAATGAGTCTTGTGACAAGTGTATTTATCAATATTTTTGACCAGTATTTAAATATTGTACCAGATACATTGGGACAGAAACTTCTGGTATTATTTTTTGCAATCGTTGTTACGGGAATCGGTGCAGCAACGATGGTTAATATGAAACTTGTACCAAACCCTGCAGATGCACTTGCAGCGACGATCGGAGATAAACTTGGCAAAGGCATGGGGATTGGCAAAAATGTTTTTGATGGTACTTGTTTTTGTACGTCAGGAATCATTGGACTTGTATTTACAAGACATATCATAGGACTTGGAATTGGAACTGTACTGGCAGTTATTTTTACAGGAAGAGTCATTGCAGTTTATAATTATTTCCTAAAACATCCAATGCAGAATCTTGCAGGAATCACTGCAGAATTATAAGCCAGAGATAATGAAAGCCCTTTATGTTACAAAAAATATGTAGAAAATTGTCGAAATTTATGATGTCTGGATTGTTTGGAGCGTGCCTGTTTATGTATGGAATGCCGATCAGACGAAAAGGCTTATATGGTTTTGTAATCTTTCTGATCGTTTGTATGGCAGGTGTTTTTTGGCTTACGGATGGTAAATTAGAAGCTGTAGAGCAGGCAAGAAAGGATATGGTGCATGGCATTCATGAATTAAGATATAGAAAAGATCAGATTCCAGAAGAATTCAGATGAAATGATGCGTGTAATATCAGAACAGAAAAAATCATTATATTTAAAAGCATACGTAGGTTCCGTATATAAAGATGGAGTCTGGAGGAAAATGCCAGAGGGACAAGATCCATTGCAATGGTTTTTGACAACTTCCCGTACAGGAAATCAGATGTTATATGCATCAGCAGCAGTGGAAGCTTTCCGTGCACATGGAATTCCAGCAAGATACGTGGAAGGATACTATCTTGGAGCATCCAAAATCCAAGACAGCAAAAATGGAGAGGTATCTATTACAGGGGAGAATGCTCATGCATGGGTGGAAGTTTATTTTGACGGAGTTGGATGGAAGGCAGTGGACGTAACTCCGGGATATTACTATAATGTGGCAACACTTCAGAAGATGGTAAACACACCAGAACAGATTAAGAAGAATGCAGCATTAAAGAACAATGGATACAAAGGAAAACAGACTGCAAGTTCTGGAAAAAGCGATCAGAATCTTACAGAGGCAGATTTTTGGATTGTTAGGAATCTTTGGAATTGAGACAAAACTTGGATGGAAGACCAAAGAGATGGATAAAAAGATCACGGATCATTTTGCAAATATTGAGGCAGGGGAGTATGAACGTGCCTGTGAATTGGTGGAAAAGACGATTTATGGAGAAATCAAACTTGAGATGTTTGAAGAACGAACTGTAAGAAGCTTCCGTGATAAATTGGCAGAAGAAGCAAAAGGACTTGCTTGGAAAGAAAAGTTAAAACTGAGGTATCAATTTCAAAAATATTGTATGTAATCTAAGCTAAATTTTGGAATAGTCCAATGCCAAACAAAAAGAACGACGAACTCGTGCAGCCAGTTCATTTTGCTCTAAAATATCTTCTATCAAGAACGCAATGCCATCCTGATCATTAGAAGGAGCAATGACAGAACATACATCTTTCACGGCAGCAGAAGCATTTGCCATAGCAGCAGTGACTCCAAGATCAAGAGATAACATAGAAAGATCATTCCCACTATCACCAACCGCGAGGATTTGTGAAGGAGTGATCTTTTTTGTTTGGGCATAACGAAGTAGAGCAGTACCTTTCTGTGCATTTACGTGTGTGATCTCAAGGTCATTTTTTGAAGTTGATACCGCATGTAACTGATCAATCCCATGAATATCATCTTTTAAAGCATTGATCTTATCTTGATCAAAAAATGTAGTAGAGATTTTATAAATTGGTGTTTCACAGCCAAGCAGACTTTCTTTTCCTTCAAAAAAGCGAACTTTAGAAACCATCATTGCAAAGTCGTGCCAAGTACGGAAATATAATTTACCTTCTTGTTCAACGGCAGGAAACACTTCATTTTTATAATAAGATAGTAACGTATTTTTATCAGTGATTGAGGTTTTTCCATATTCCGTTGCAATGTCGGCAAAAGCACCATGCCGTTCAAAAACAGTTAAGATCTGTTTTGCAATACTTTTCGGAAGCGAAGTAATATGAAATCCATTGCCATGTACATCATAAGTACAAGCCCCACTGTGACAGATCATATCACAGGAAAGAGATGCCGCATCAAGTTCTCTTTTGGCAGCGTGATAATCCCTTCCAGTATTTACAATAAAGTGAATTCCATGTTTCTGTAATTTTTTCACCGCATTGATCGTTCGGTCAGATATATATCCTTTGTCATTTAATAAAGTTCCATCCATATCGGATGCAAATAATCGTATCATATTAAGTACTCCTTTCGTGTGTATAAGATGATGGTAACAGGGAAATACAAAATTTAAATGATATCTATGTTAAATTTCTGCAATGAAAACTATTTAGAAAAATATCTAAATAGTAATTGACTTTTGGAATACATCATGCTATAAAGTAATTAGAAATATTTCTAAATAGTCACAGAAAGGATGAGAGTTATGGGATTTGCAGAGACATTTAAAGCATTATCAGACCCGATACGAAGAGAGATTCTTATGATGTTGCGGGATGGTAGTATGTCTGCTGGAGAGATTGGTTCTCACTTTGATATGACAGGTGCAACCATTTCTTATCATTTGAAGATTCTTAAAAAAGCAGAGCTGATCTTCGAGAAGAAAGAGAAAAATTATATTTACTACACGTTAAATACATCAGTTGTTGAGGAAGTTATGTTATGGTTGTCAGAATTGAAGGGAGGAAATCATGATGTTAAAGAAGAATAAGAAGTTTTTTATTGCAAGTTGTATTGTAATTTTATTACCAATGTTTGCTGGATTCTTATTATGGGATCAGTTGCCAGCACAGGTGGCAACACATTTTGGAAGAAACGGCGAGGCCGATCGATACAGCAGCAAATTATTTGCAGTAGCAGGAATTTATCTGTTTGTTTTGGCAGTGCATATTTTATGTAGTGTTATCACAGAATTTGATCCTAAGAAAAGGAATGTTGGGTCTAAGATTTATCATCTGATCCTATGTATCTGTCCGGTTGTATCACTTTGGTGTGGGGTAATGATCTATGGAAATGCATTAGGATATAAAGACGTGATCAATTTAAATCTGTGGACGAATGTTTTACTAGGAATAGTTCTGATTGTTGTTGGAAATTATCTTCCAAAGTGCAGACAGAACTATATGATCGGAATCAAACTTCCATGGACATTGGATAATGAAGAAAATTGGGATTATACGCATCGAATGGCGGGGAAATGGTGGATCATCGGTGGAGTTTTGACGATTCTGCTTGGATTTCAGAAATTTGTCGATCCGATTGCGGCAGCAGTTGTAATTATGCTGATTGTTGTACTGATACCGACGGTTGCTTCTTATATTTATTATAAAAAACATTAATGAGTATTTTCGTGCAATGTATTGATAATTTCGTGCAATTAACATATAATAATAGTGAAAGGAGTGATATCATGGCTAAATCAACAACAAGTAATATTAGTATTCGAATGGATAGTAATTTAAAAGCAGCAGCAGAAGCTTTGTATGAAGAACTTGGTATGAATCTAAGTACAGCATTTAATATTTTTGTTCGTCAATCTCTGAGAGAAAGAGGAATTCCTTTTAAGATTACAGAGGGAACTCCAAGCAAAGAAACTGTTTCAGCAATGCTTGAAGCAGAAAGGATTGCAAAAGATTCATCTGTTAAAGGATATCATGACGTAGATGAATTTTTTGCAGATTTAGATAATGACTAAATATGAAATAAAAAATACTACACAATTTAAAAAGGATTATAAATTAGCGAAAAAGAGAGGATTAAATATTAAGCTTCTAAAAGAGGTTGTATCCAAATTAGCAAATGGCGAACAACTAGAATCTAAATATAAAGATCATATGTTATCAGGAAATTGGAGTGGACATAGAGAGTGTCATATACAACCAGATTGGCTTCTTATTTATTATGTAGAAGATAATGAACTAGTTCTTACACTTTCTAGAACAGGGACACATAGTGATTTGTTTAATTTATAAAACATAAGGCGATAATAATTGACAGTTCAGTTAATCAGAAAGTTATGAATCTGTTAGTGTAGATATGGATGATAATGCGGCAACGATGGCATTATATCAGTTAAGTGATTATCTAAACAGATATTATGGGAAGAAAGTACTGATCGGAAAATAAGTAAATGCAAGGTGAAGGACATTGGAAAACAAAACAAGAAAACGTAAAAAAGCAACAATGGCAGATGTAGCGGCAGCTGTCGGAGTATCTAAGACAACCATCTCAAGATATCTTCACGGAGATTATGAATTTATGTCAGAGGAGACAAGAAAAAAGATACAAGATGTTGTGGAAGAATTAAATTATAGACCAAATCGAGCCGCACAAAGTTTAAAATCAGACAGATCAAATTGTATAGGATTTACGATTGCAGATATTGGCAATCCTTTTTCCTCCTTACTGATCAAGGGTGTACAATCAGAATGTAGAAAAAGAGGCTGCCAGTTATTGATTGCAGATGCGGATAACAACAAAGATCAGGAAAATAAAAATATTGAGTCATTTTTTAATGAACAGACAGATGGAGTGATCATAAATTCTGTTGGGAATAATGCAGATTTTATTAAGAACACATGTCAGATGGAAGAAAGTAAGCCAGTCGTCTTATTAGACCGGACATATAAAGATGCAATCTGTGACAGTGTGGTAAATGATAACGAAGTAGTGACAAAGAAGATGTTAGGAGAATTACAAGATCAAGGATGGCAATATATTGTTTTTGTAAGTGAATCAACAGATGGGATCAGCACCAGACAATTAAGAGAAGAAACAGTCAGAACGTATATTTCGCAGAGTGATACGATCAATGGCGAGATTCTGATCTTAGAAGACGAAGAAAAATTAGATATTATGGCGAAATTAGCAGAGATCATTAGTCATCATGAGAAAACTTGTTTTTTTGCAAATAATGATGAAGTTTTAAGAAGAATCATTTCACATCTTTATCATATGGAGCAGGAAGTGGGCAAAGATGTTGGAATCTGTGCATTTGCAGATGAAAAATGGGCGAAATATAGTGGCCCTGGAATCACATGTATAGAACAACATCCATTTTCCATGGGAGAAGCAGCGGCAAGATTATTGTTCGATAAGATTGAACATAAAGAGAAAAAAGAAGTTGTTTATGAGGAAATCAAAGCAGATATCTGTCGATATGAGTCAACAAAATTAAAATAAATCAAAATATTAAAAAGAAGAAGGGAATTTTTTTGTTTCCTTCTTCTTTTTTTATGTCTTAAGAAATATTGTGAAAACTGCATAAAAATATAAGATATTTAAAAGGATAACACACATAATTTTTGTCTAAAACGCCAAAGTTGTAAAAGATGTATTGACAAAAATACATCATGTGAGTATCATAAAAGCATCTTAGTTAACCAATAAACTAAACCGATAAACGAGAACGATAAACTAAATCAGAAACAAAAAATTCAGGAGGGTAAATATGAACGGTGAAACAAAGAAGAAGAGTGTAGGAAGCGTATTATACGATGATGTAATGGGAGGTCTTAGACCTATGATCCCATTTGTAGCAGGTGGAGGAATCTTAATGGCGATTTCTTTTATGTTTGGAATGCGGATCGGAGATAACTCTGTGAACCAGTTTGCCAAGATTCTTTATGAGATTGGACATAACAATGCAATGTTATTGATGATTCCAATTTTTGCAGGATTTATTGCACATACGGTCGCAGGTCAGGATGCTTTGGCGCCAGGAATGATCGGTGGTATGATCGCAAAGACAACGGGAAGTGGATTTTTAGGAGGAATCGTTGCAGGATTTTTAGCAGGATATCTTGTAAAACTGTTAAACAAATTGCTGAGTAATTTTCCAGAAGATTTTCAGAGTATTAAAAAACTTTTGATCATCCCTGTGATCAGTACATTTGTAGTAGGAATTGTAATGTTATGTGTCGTATCCGTTCCAATGGCATGGTTAAATCAGGGATTGACAGGATTTATTGACGGACTTGGAACACAGAATCTTGTTTTAACAGGAATGGTCATTGGTGGAATGATGGCAGTGGATCTTGGAGGACCGATCAATAAAGTTGCATATACATTTGCAGTTGCTGCAATCAGCAATGGAAATTATTATCCAATGGCAGCAGCAATGGTTGGAGGTGTTGTCCCACCACTTGGTGTAGCACTTGCAACAACATTATTTAAAAAGAAATTCACAAAAGATCAGCAGATTCAGGGGAAAACATATTATCTGTTAGGTGCAAGTTTTATCACAGAAAGCTGTATGCCAGTCGCATTAACAGATCCAGTCCGCATGATCCCAGCAGGAATCATTGGCTCTGCAGTTGCGGGAGGACTTGCAATGTTATTTCAGATTTCCCTTCCAGCACCACATGGAGGAATCTTCGTAACACCAGTGGTAGAAGGAGTGATCAGTCAGAAATTATTATATTTAGCAGCAATTGCAATTGGAATGTTGGTATCCGCACTGATCATTGGATTTACAAGAAAACCATTAAAAGAGCAGGAGGCATAAGATGAGACAGGAATTAGGAATCAATCTTTTAGTTTATAAAGAAAAATTAGATCAGGGTACAGCACAAAGTACGTTATTAAAAGCAATCAAAGATCAAGGAATTTCACTTGCAGAAGTAAGAAGAGAATATATAAAAGAAGCTTCAGAATTTCAAGCAATTGCAAAAGAGGTTTCACAAAATGATATGACATTATATTATTCCGTGCCAGAAAAGATTGTAGAAGACAAAGTTCCAAATAAAAATCTTACAACTTATCTGGAAGAAGCAAAAAAAATGAACATTCAAAATGTCAAATTTAATATTGGAAGTCTGAATGAAATTGATCAGGCAGGAGCAGAAGAATTAAAGGATATTTTATCAAAATATGAGATGACATATACGATCGAAAATGACCAGACCGACGAAAATGGAACATTTGCCTGTACAAAAGAGACTTTAGAACAGATCAGGAAATATGAGTTGCCGATCGGATATACGATGGATCTTGGAAACTGGTACTGGCAAAAAGAAGATCCAGAAAAATCATTTAAAGAATTAAAAGACCAGATAACTATTTTTCATTTAAAAAATATTGCATTTGAAAATGAAAAACCTAAAACTGTTATGTTAGAAGACGGTTTGATCCCATGGAAGAAGATGATAGAAGTATTGGGGAACAAAGTCAAAGTATTGATAGAATATCCAATGGATGAAGAAAAAATCGCAGATCAGATAGAAACAGTCAAAGAAGCAAAATAAAGGAGAAAGAATTATGTGTGAAGTATTAACAATCGGAGAACCAATGGTAATGTTTTTAGCGGATACAAAGCAGCCTCTAAGTCAGGTCGATCATTTTACAAAGATGATCGCAGGAGCAGAATTGAATGTGGCAATGGGATTATCAAGATTAGGTCACAGCGTTTCTTATATGACACAGGTAGGAGAAGACCCATTTGGAGAATATATCAAAGACTTCTTAAAGAAGGAACAGATCGATACAAGTTATATTAAGGAAACAAATGAAGCACCAACAGGATTTCAGATTAAGAATCAGGTAGATGCTGGAGATCCTGAAGTTATTTACTTTAGAAAAGGTTCCGCAGCATCAAAGGCTACGAAAGAACTGCTTCGAGATGTTGATTTTAGTGGAAGCAAGATTCTTCATGTAACAGGAATCTTTCCTGCATTAAGTAAAGAGACAAGAGAGATGACAAAAGAATTGATCCAAATGGCACACCAGAATGGCTTGATGGTAACATTTGATCCAAACCCACGTCCAGTTTTATGGGATAGTGAGGAACAGATGATCAAAGAGACAAATAAACTTGCATGTATGTGTGATATTGTCATGCCTGGATTCCGTGAAGGAAAGTTATTTACAGGACTTCAGACAAAAGAAGAGATCGCAGATTTTTATTTAAATGAAGGTGTAAAGAAGGTAGTGATCAAACTTGGAACTTCTGGATCTTATTCCAAAGAACGATTAGATGATGGATTATTTGTGGAAAGTGAAGAAACATGCTTTAAAGTACCAGTGGTTGACACTGTAGGAGCTGGAGACGGCTTTGCATCCGGAGTGATCTCTGCAACATTAGAAGGTCTGGATGACAAAAAAATCCTTGAGAGAGGAAATGCGATCGGAGCCATGCAGGTTATGAATTTAAGTGATAATGAAGGCCTTCCAACGATCAATGGATTAAATGAATTTTTAAAGACCTATCAAAAGAAGAACTAAGGAGAGATAAGATCATGAAATTACAGATAGCGATTGATAGAGTGACTCTTTCAAAAGCAGAAGAAATGGCAAAAATATTTGCAGGAAAAACAGATATTATAGAGATGGGGACATCTTTGATCAAAGATTATGGACTCTTTGCATTAAAGAAATTAAATGAATATAAAAAAAGATTCGCTATTATTAGCAGACTTAAAAACGTGTGATGAAGGAGCATATGAATTCAAACAAGGATACGAGCAAGGGTTTGATATCTTAACGGTTATGGGGAGTTCTTCCAGAGAAACATTGGAAAAGTGTTATGAAGTTAGTCAGTCTTATGAAAAATATATGTTGATCGATCTGCTGGAATGTTCCATGGAAAAGGTTCATGAGATTGCAGATTTTAAAAATGCGATCTACTGCCTGCATACATCGGTAGATAAAAGTGGGGATCACAATATAATAGAAGAAATCCAAAAATTTAAGCAGGAATTTCCACAAATTCAAAAGATTTGTGTTGCAGGTGGAATTACACTAGAGGTATGCAAGGAAGTGAAAAAAGAAGATATTCAATCTGTGATCGTAGGATCAGCAATCACAAAATCAGAAAATATGGCAGAAGAATTAATGAAATTTAAAGAGGTAGTAAAATGAGATTGATAGAAGAGATCATGAATGAAATTTGTGAAGTTATGGATAAATTTGATGAAGATACATTGGATCAGGCAATGACATTGTTAAGTAAAGATAAGAAGATTTTTGTTGATGGAGAAGGAAGAAGCGGATTTGTAGGAAGATGTTTTGCAATGAGATTAATGCATATCGGTTACCAGCCATATGTTATGGGAGAAACGATCACACCTGCATTAAGAGAAAATGAAGTTTATCTTGCAATCTCTGGTTCAGGAACAACAAAAAATACATTAAGCAACGCTAAAGCTGCAAAGAAACTTGGATTAAAGATCATTGCAGTGACAAGCAAAGAAGAATCGGAACTTGGACAATTAGCAGATTGCATCATCAAGGTTCCAGGAAGAATCAAAGGAGATCAAAAAACGGCTTCCATTCAACTGCTTAGTTCTTTATTTGATCAGTCTGTACATATTGTACTTGACGAACTTTGTTTGAAACTAAGCAGAAGAGATAAGGTATCTGACGAAATGGCTGCTGGAAATCATGTAAATGTAGAATAGAGAAGATAAAAAAGGTGTCATAGAGCATATGACATCTTTTTTTATAAGAAAATAAGTTTCAAATGAAAATCAATACAATTATGAACCAAATCTATTGACATACAAACAAAAAAATGCTAACTTATAATTACAAACAAAACAAAAATAAGTTACGAACGAAACATTCTGAAAGGAGATACCATGAACAACACAGAACATTTCGGTAAATTAACAGAACGCATGCAGGCATTTCGTGAGGAAGTGCTCGATGCAAAACCATATATTGACGCACAGAGAGCCGTACTGGCAACAGAAGCTTATAAAGAAAACCAGAATCAGCCAAGAGTTATGGTAAGAGCTTTAATGCTACAGAAGATCTTAGAAGGAATGAGCATTTACATTGATGACAAATCCCTGATCGCAGGAAATCAGGCAACAAAGAACAAGAATGCTCCAATCTTCCCAGAATATACCATGGAATTTGTGATGAACGAATTAGATCTCTTTGAGAAACGCGATGGAGATGTTTTCTATATTACAGAAGAGACAAAAGAACAGTTAAGAGAGATTGCACCGTTCTGGGAGAATAACAATCTTCGTGCCAGAGGAGAAGCTTTACTTCCAGAAGAGGTAGATGTCTTTATGGAGACAGGTGTCTTTGGAATGGAAGGAAAATTAAATGCTGGAGATGCCCATCTGGCAGTGAATTACCAGAGAATCTTATCTGATGGATTGAAAGGATATGAAAAAAGAGTAAAAGAATTAAGAGCAGCATTAGATTTCACAGATCCAGAAAGCATTGATAAGAACGTATTTTATAAAGCAGTCTTAACAGTCATTGAAGCCGTTCGTGATTTTGCACAGCGTTATAGCAAACTTGCAAAAGAATTAGCAGACAAAGAAACAGATGCAAAACGTAAAGAAGAATTATTACAGATGAGCAAGATCTGTGCCAAGGTTCCATATGAACCAGCAAATTCCTTTAGGGAAGCTGTACAGTCTGTTTGGTTTATCCAGTTGATCCTTCAGATCGAATCTAACGGACATTCCTTAAGTTATGGACGTTTTGACCAGTATATGTATCCATATTATATGAAAGATATCAATGAAGGAAAGATCACAAAAGAAGATGCATTAGAATTATTAACATGTCTTTGGATCAAGACATTAACGATCAATAAAGTACGTTCCCAGTCACATACATTAAGTTCCGCAGGATCACCAATGTACCAAAACGTAACGATCGGTGGACAGACAACTGATAAGAAAGATGCTGTCAATGAATTAAGTTTTGTAGTATTACAATCCGTTGCACAGACAAGACTGACACAGCCAAACTTGACAGTCCGTTATCATGCTAATATCGACAAACATTTCTTTGATGAATGTATCGAAGTTATGAAACTCGGATTTGGTATGCCAGCATTAAATAACGATGAGATCATCATCCCATCTTTCATCAATTGGGGTGTCAAAGAAGAAGATGCATACAATTATAGTGCGATCGGATGTGTAGAGACAGCTGTTCCAGGTAAATGGGGATATCGTTGTACCGGTATGTCTTATATTAACTTCCCAAGAGTTCTGCTTTGTGCGATGAATGATGGAGTTGACTTAACAAGCGGTAAGAGATTTACCAAAGGATATGGTAAATTTACAGAGATGGAAACATATGAAGATCTCTTAGCAGCATGGGATAAGACCGTCAGAGAAATGACACGTTATAGTGTTATTGTGGAAAATGCAATTGATAAAGCATCTGAGCGAGATGTACCAGACGTTTTATGTTCTGCATTAACAGATGACTGTATTGGAAGAGGAAAAACGATCAAAGAAGGTGGAGCAGTCTATGACTTTATCTCTGGACTTCAGGTTGGTATTGCTAATATGGCAGACTCTCTTGCAGCGATCAAGAAACTTGTATACGAAGAGAAGAAGATCACAAAAGAACAGCTTTGGAATGCAATCTTAGACGATTTCCAGTCAGAAGAGAACAAGAAGATTCAGGAAATGCTCATTAATGACGTTCCAAAATACGGAAATGATGATGACTATGTCGATCAGTTAGTCGTAGAAGCATACGATTCTTACTTAGATGAGATTAAGAAATATCCAACACACGTTACCACAGAGGACCAATCGGCGGTATTCGTTATGGTGGAACATCATCTATCAGTGCGAACGTTGGACAGGGAATGGGAACCATTGCGACTCCAGATGGAAGAAATGCATTTGAACCATTAGCCGAAGGAAGCAGTCCGGCACATAATGCAGATAAGAATGGTCCAACAGCAGTATTTAAGACGGTTGCGAAACTTCCAACAGAGAAGATCACAGGTGGAGTTTTATTAAACCAGAAGATGACACCACAGATGTTATCAACAGAAGAAAACAAACAGAAATTAGAGATGCTGATCCGTACATTCTTCAACCGTTTACATGGATATCATGTACAGTATAATATTGTATCCAGAGAAACTCTGATCGATGCCCAGAAACATCCAGAGAAACATAAAGACCTGATCGTTCGTGTGGCAGGATACAGTGCATTCTTTAATGTATTATCTAAGAAGACACAGGATGATATTATTGGAAGAACAGAGCAGACATTATAATTTACAAAAATAGAGGAATGGCAGTTGACTTGAGTAGGGTTAACTGCTGTTTTTCGTGATAGACTAGAAGAAATAATATTCATGAAAGAAACAATTAAAAAAGCCTTGGCAAGAAACTGTTCTGCCAAAGCTTTTTGCGTATATGGAATTTTCAAAAGGTTAGAAAAAGCAATTGATACCTACATCTAAAAAGATCCGCTGATAATCGGTAAGATCCTCAGGATGCAATGCTTTCACATTCTCATAAGAATAAGTCTTTCCGAGTAAATGATACTTGTTTTCTCCGAATTGATGGAAAGGAAGCAGTTGAACCTTCTTCGCTCCAACCTGATTTAATAAAGCAGCGATTCCTTTTGCATCATCCAAAGAATCATTGAAATCAGGAATCACAGGGATTCGAGGAAGAACTTCAATTCCTTGAGAAATCGCCCATGCTAAATTCTCAATGATCAGTTCGTTATGGACATGGGTTCCTTCATAATGCTTATCACTGTCATAGTGCTTCACATCAAACAAAAGCAAGTCAAACATCGGAGCCAATTCTCTAAAAATCTCTTTCTTGATATATCCAGTTGTCTCAATCGCAGTATGAATCTTATGTTCTTTTAATTTTGCAAGTAAAGCCTTTACAAAATCTGGTTGAACCATTCCTTCACCGCCAGAGATTGTTACACCGCCTCCAGATTCCTCATAAAAATCAATATCCTGAAGACAGACTTTGACAACTTCATCTACATCTTTTGCTTCTCCTTCATAACTTAAGGCCTTTGCAGGACAGTTTTTTACACATTGAAGACATCCAGCGCATTTTGATGGATCAATACCTACATAACTGTCATCTCCCATAGAAATTGCCTGGTTTGGACAGACATGGGTGCAAGTACCGCAATGAGCACATTTTTCTTTATCATACAAAATTTGGACTTGGCTCAACTGTGATTCCGGATTTGCACACCATTTACAACGCAGTGGACAGCCTTTTAGGAAAACTGTTGTACGGATTCCTGGTCCATCGTGAATGCTGAATTTCTGTATATTAAAAACAATACCATTTGTTTGCATGGATAATATTTCTCCTTTCTGATTCTTTTGTATATCTTATCACACAACTTACGAAAAGTAAATAATATACTTACAAATGAAAGTTAAAAAACATTAAACGAAAATAATTGTTGACATATTCGAAAATTATGGTAAGATAGAAGTATCAAAAAACGAAACACGTAATAAGACTTAGGAGGAGTTTAATCATGGAATTTATCTTAGATACAGTAGATCTTGAAGAGATCAAAGACGGTGTAGACCACATGCCAATCGTTGGAGTAACAAGCAACCCATCCATCGTTAAGAAAACATCACCAGAAGATTTCTTTGGACATATGAGAAAGGTTCGTGAGATCATCGGGAAAGAAAGAAGCCTTCATGTACAGGTAATTTCTTTAGATGCAGAAACAATCGTTAAAGAAGCACACAGAATCTTAGAAGAGATTGATGATCAGGTATATATCAAAGTTCCTGTATCCTATGAAGGATTAAAAGCGATCAAGATCTTAAAATCAGAAGGTGTTAACGTAACAGCAACAGCAGTTTATGATCTAATGCAGGCATATTTTGCATTAGCAGCAGGAGCTAACTATATCGCACCATATGTAAATCGTATCGGAAATCTCGGGGCAGATCCTATGGAACTGATCAGCAATCTTCAGGACCGTATCGAAGATGATGGATATGATTGTAAGATCGTTGCAGCATCATTTAAAGGCGTTGAACAGGTGAAGAACGCATTTAACTATGGAGCAGAAGCAATCACAGCACCATATGCAGTATTAAAACAGGTATTTGCAAATCCTAATATTGACAAAGCAGTGACAGACTTCAACAATGACTGGTATGCAGTTTATGGAGAAGGTAAAGGAATCTGTGACCTTTAATTAAAAATATGCTATTATATGAATAGTGCAGAGGGATAAAGAGCCGCAAGACGGCTCTTTCCTAATATTATGAAGAAAGGGAAAGTTTCATGACAGACAGACAAACAAAGATTCTTGAAATCGTAAATCAAAAAAAGAAAGTAGAAGTGGTAACTTTGTCACAGATGCTGGAGGTATCACAGGTCACGATCAGAAAAGATCTTGATGCTTTGGAAGAACTGAATTTTCTGACAAGAGAACATGGATATGCGACAATGAAGAATATGTCAGACATCAGCAATCGTATGGCTTTTTGTTATGAAACAAAGCAGCGTATCGCAGAAAAAGCAAGTGAGATCATATCTGATGGGGAAACGATCATGGTAGAGTCGGGGTCAAGTTGTGCATTGCTTGTAAAATACCTTTCAGAGACTAAGAAAGATATTACAGTTATCACGAATTCATCCTATATTGCCCGATTTATCAGAGAAACAGAGGGCGGTGTTACAAAGGTCATCGTTCTTGGAGGAGAATATCAGAAGGAAGCAGAAGTTATGGTGGGACCATTGGTGAAAACTTGTGCAGAAGTCTTTTTATGTAGATAAAACTATTTATGGGGAACGGATGGGGTATATCCCTGGCATCGGATTCACAAGCGGAGATATGTTAAGGGCCGAAGCTGCCAAGAGTATGGCGGATTCTGCAAGGAATTCTATCATTTTAACAGATTCCAGCAAGTTTTCAGAACATGGAGTTGTCATGCAGTGTAGACTCAAAGATATTAATATGGTATTTACGGACGATCAAGTGCCATTAGAAGCTAAAGAAGCGATGGAACAAAATGGGATTATCGTAGAAACAGTACCTAGATAAGGAAGAAATGATAATAGAAACTGTCATATGAATGGAAGAAAAATTCGTATGGCAGTTTTCGTTTTCACAGTAAAAACACTGCTGTTAATATGTACAAAAATAAATACATAAGATATAATAAAGTTGTAATTTAATAATTAAAACAAAAGGAGGCAGTGGATGAGAACAAGAAAGATGATGTTGTATGCGGGCATGATCGCATCTCTGACAATGGGGATTTTTATAAGCGGAGCAGGTCAGCAGAAAGTGGAAGCGAAAACTAAAGTAACATACACGCTTAAGAAGGGAACATTGACGATCAAAGGAAAAGGTGCAATGCCTGCGAAGATGAAATTTCGAAGGAACAAGAAGATCAAGAAAGTTATCATTAAAAAAGGCGTGACATCTGTTTCATATGAAGCGTTTGCATTATGTAAGAATTTAAATTCTGTGACAATTCCATCAACAGTAAAAACGATAGGAATTCGAAGCTTCTATGGAACAAAGATTTCTAAAATAACGGTTCCATCAAAGACAAAGACGATCGGGCAGGGGGCATTTGGAAGTTGTAAAAGTTTAAAGACGATCGTTATGCCAGGAGACTTTAAATTAAAACTCGAAGAGGATACTGACGATAAGTTATGGTATGTCACAAGTGATCAGTCAGCAGTTGATACCATAACATTTAATACAAAATTAAAATTGGCAAATGTATCATATCTGTCAGCAAATAATCTGGTAGTTGCAAAGAATGATCCATCATATCAGAGTATCGAGGGTGTAATCTATACAAAAGATGGAAAAGGAATTGTAAGAGTACCTCAAAAGAGAACAGAGCTTAAGATCAAAGAAGGATGTACAGAGTTTAATATGCAATCTGTATTATATAATTCCACAGATTCTGAAGGAGATGAGTTCAACAATTGTTCTAAATTAAAGAAGATTGTAATTCCATCATCTGTAAAGAGTATTAATAAAGTAAAATATAAAACGGATCGAGCGGATGCGTGTGATATGCACGTTGATACCATTGAAATTGCTCCAAAAGATTTTGATGCGAACAGCCTTTACGCATTAGGAAGTTCTCTTGGGAAGAATATCACGATTGAATCATTAATGAAATTACTTCCAGATCAGATTACATACAAAGATCATATGTATATTACAAAAGATCACGGTTTATTAAAATATGACGGAAAAGATGCAAATGTTGAAATTCCAGAAGAGATCACATGGATCGCACCAGAAGCATTTTATAGAAATGAAACATTAAAGAATGTCAAACTTCCATCTAAGATCACTACGATCGAAGAAAATACATTTTATGGATGTAGTGAATTGGAAGCCGTGGTAATTCCAGATCAGGTAACCATGATCGGCAAGTCAGCATTTGATGAATGTACGGTATTAAAATCCGTAACATTTGGAAAATCCTTAAAAGTGATCAAAGATCATGCGTTTGCTTCAGTAAATATCAGAAACTTTACAATCCCATCAGGAATTCAAAAGATAGAGACAGGTGCTTTTGCTGGAATCAATCAGATTGGGACGGTTACATTTGAGGGAAGTACAAAGTATGTTGCAACGGATGCATTTATGAATTCCACAGGAATAAAACTTGTATATAAGAAAGGGATCAAGGAAGCGCAAACAGAATTATCTTATGACTATATTATAGCCAGAAAGAATGGAAATAATAAAGTTCGTACAACGTGGCAGCCAGTATCAGGAGCTAATGGTTATCAGTTAAAATTCAGTACTGACAAGAAATTTAAAAAAGTATTGAAAACAGTAATGGTCAAGAAAAATGTGTCAAATGCTACAACATATGTAAAGAATAAGAAGAAAACCCTCTATATTAAAGTTCGCCCATATCAGACAATTAATAAGAAGAACGTTTACGGAAGATGGTCTTATCTGCAGTTATAGTAAGAAAAATGAAAAGAAGTATTTAAACAAAGAAGCGCTAGATTGGTATTTTGCCAAAACTAGCGTTTCTTTTTGTGAAGATTATCTATGCATGATGAGAAATTTAAATCAAATTGATTTAGAATATGCTCACTGTAGGAATCGGTCTGGTTGATGTGGGAAAAAGCAGATTGAACTTTTTTGAATTCTTTGGCAGGAGCAGTCTTAAAGCATGCGATTAAAAAGAATAAAAACAAAATAGAAAAGCCAATTCTTAATTTTAAAAAAGACCAGTATGTTGGTGATTGGTTTTCTTGTTCATTTATATAGGAAGAAAAATCATTACCAGAATTTAATTTTCGATATGTATCATTAAGTCGAGTTTGTTCTATATGAAAATCCGTATTTTTATGCATGAAAAGTACCTCCTTTTGTACATTCTATTCAGAGAAGAAAAAAACTGAACAAATTTTCAAAAAAATTGAAAGAAAAGGTTGACATTAAAATGCGAAAGTGCTACTTTAAATATAGATGTTAGCACTCGATATAAATGAGTGCTAATAACAGGAGGCGAAGATATGGAGTTAAATGATCGTAAGAAGTTAATATTGAAAGCGATTATCGCCAATTACCTTGAAACTGGTGAGCCGGTAGGATCAAGAACCATTGCCAAACATCCTGAGTTGAATTTAAGCTCAGCAACGATCCGTAATGAGATGGCAGATCTGGAAGATATGGGATATATCTTACAGCCTCATACATCCGCAGGAAGAATTCCTTCCGACACAGGTTATCGTTTTTATGTAGATCAGCTGATGACGGAACGTGACAGCGAACACGAAGAGAAGCAGGCATTGATTCAGAGAGTTGATAAGATGGAAGTCTTATTAAAACAGGTTGCAATGCATTGGCAAACAGCACGAATTATGCAACGATGGTTTCTTCCCCACATTATCAGAATGTAACACTGAAATTTGTGCAGCTGTCTCAGGTGGATCACGAACATCTGCTTGCAGTGATCGTTACACAAGGCAATATCGTAAAGAACAAGATGATCCAGGTAGAAGAACCGCTTTCGAATGAAGATGTTCTGAAATTGAATGTATTGTTGAATACATTTTTACAAGGATTAACATTACAAGATATCAACCTTGCACTGATTCAGACGATGAGAGAGCAGGCAGGGATCAGACAGGATGTGTTAGAACGGATTCTTGAAGAGATTGCCAAAGCGATCCATGATGCAGATCATATGGAGATCTACACAGGAGGAGCGACCAATATCTTAAAATATCCGGAGCTTGGGAATCCGGATACAGCAACAGAACTTCTTGATACATTAGTTGAGAAGAAGGCACTGACGAAACTGGTTGATTCAACTTTGGAATCAGATTCTGATAATCATACAGGAATCCAGGTTTATATCGGAGAAGAATCTCCGGTTAAGAATATGAAGGACTGTAGTATCGTAACTGCAACATATGAGCTTGCAGAAGGAGGTACAGGTACCGTTGGTATCATCGGACCGAAGAGAATGGATTACAAGAAAGTTGTTAAGACTTTAAAGAACCTCACTGAAGAATTAGATGATATTTTTAAAGACAAATCTTAAGAAAGGAAGTGATGTGATGAGTAAGAAAAACGAAAACATCAACGAAGAAGTAAAGAACGCAGAAGAGACTGCTGAAGATATAAAAGATACAGAAACAAAAGAGGAAGCTTCCAAAGAAACAGAAGAGACAAAGGAAGCAACCGCTGATGACAAGATTGCAGAATTAGAAGCGTCCGTAGCTGACTGGAAAGACAAATATCAGAGACTGATGGCTGAATTTGAGAACGCAAGAAAGCGTACAGCAAAGGAAGCTACACAGCGTTATGATATGGGAGCAATGGGAGTTTTAGAAAAACTTCTTCCAGTTATTGATAACTTCGAGAGAGGCTTAGAAGCCGTATCCGAAGAAGAGAAAGACTCCGCATTCGTTAAAGGAATCGAACAGATCTATAAACAGTTTGTCGCTGTAATGGAAGATGTGGGAGTAACACCAATGGATGCGCAAGGAAAAGAATTCGATGCAAATCTTCATAACGCAGTGATGCATGTCGAAGATGATGAGTTCGGTGAGAACATCGTTGCAGAAGAATTACAGAAAGGTTACATGTACAAAGAAAATGTACTGCGCCATAGTATGGTAAAAGTAGCTAACTAATATTTATATTATATATATAGAATAAGAAGAAATCTTAGGAGGACATAGATCATGGGTAAAATTATTGGTATTGACTTAGGAACAACAAACAGTTGTGTAGCAGTTATGGAAGGTGGAAAACCAACCGTTATTACAAATGCAGAAGGTATGAGAACAACACCATCTGTAGTAGCATTTACAAAGACAGGAGAACGTGTGATCGGTGAACCTGCAAAACGTCAGGCAGTTACAAACGCTGAGAAGACAATCGCTTCTATTAAACGTCATATGGGAACAGATTACAAAGTTCAGATCGATGACAAAGCATACTCTCCACAGGAAATTTCAGCAATGATCTTACAGAAATTAAAATCAGATGCTGAAAACTACTTAGGAGAGAAAGTAACAGAAGCAGTTATCACTGTTCCAGCTTACTTTAATGATGCTCAGCGTCAGGCAACAAAAGATGCTGGTAAGATTGCAGGACTTGATGTAAAACGTATCATCAACGAGCCAACAGCAGCAGCTTTATCTTATGGACTTGATAACGAAGAAGAACAGAAGATCATGGTATATGACTTAGGTGGTGGTACATTTGATGTATCTATCATCGAGATTGGTGATGGTGTCATCGAAGTATTATCAACAGCAGGAGATAACAAATTAGGTGGAGATGACTTTGATAACGTTATCACACAGTATATGTTAGATGAATTCAAGAAACAGGAAGGTGTTGACTTATCAACAGATAAGATGGCAATGCAGAGATTAAAAGAAGCAGCAGAGAAAGCTAAGAAAGAATTATCTTCTGCAACAACAACAAACATCAACCTGCCATTCATCACAGCAACAGCTGAAGGACCAAAACATTTTGATATGAACCTTACAAGAGCGAAATTCGATGAATTAACAGCTCATTTAGTAGAGAGAACAGCAGGACCTGTAAACTCCGCATTAAACGATGCTGGAATGACAGCTTCTGAATTAAGCAAAGTATTATTAGTTGGTGGTTCTACACGTATTCCAGCCGTACAGGATAAAGTACAGCAGTTAACAGGAAAAGAACCATTCAAAGGAATCAACCCAGACGAATGTGTAGCGATCGGAGCTTCTGTTCAGGGTGGTAAATTAGCAGGAGACGCTGGTGCCGGTGATATCCTTCTTCTGGATGTTACACCATTATCACTGTCTATCGAGACAATGGGTGGAGTTGCAACACGTCTGATCGAAAGAAATACAACAATCCCTACAAAGAAGAGCCAGATCTTCTCAACAGCAGAAGATAATCAGAGTGCTGTAGATATCAACGTTGTACAGGGTGAGAGACAGTTCGCAAAAGATAACAAATCTTTAGGAAGATTCAGATTAGATGGTATCGCACCTGCAAGACGTGGAGTACCTCAGATCGAAGTAACATTCGACATTGATGCAAATGGTATCGTAAATGTATCTGCAAAAGACCTTGGAACAGGAAAAGAACAGCACATTACGATCACAGCTGGATCTAACATGTCTGATGAAGATATCGATAAAGCTGTAAAAGAAGCTGCTGAATTTGAAGCTGCAGATAAGAAACGTAAAGAAGCGATCGATGCAAGAAACGAAGCTGATTCTATCGTATTCCAGACAGAGAAAGCCTTAGAAGAAGCAGGAAATAAAGTAGATCCTACAGAAAAAGCAGCTGTAGAAGCTGACTTAAAAGATTTAAAAGATCTTGTAGAAGCTACAAAAGATCAGGATATGACAGATGCTCAGGTTGAAGATCTGAAAGCTAAGAAAGACAAACTGATGACAAGTGCTCAGAATTTATTTACAAAGATGTATGAAGCAGCAGCACAGGCTCAGCAGGGAGCTCAGGGAGCAGCAGATGCAGGAGCAAACCAGGGAGCAGCAAACGATGATGTTGTAGATGGTGACTACAAAGAAGTATAATTTTAAAGAGAAGGTAGACTAAAATGGCGGAAAAAAGAGATTACTATGAAGTGCTAGGCATTGACCGTAATGCTTCAGCATCAGAAATAAAGAAAGCCTACCGAAAACTCGCCAAGAAATATCATCCAGATACGAATCCTGGAGATAAAGAGGCAGAAGCCAAATTTAAAGAAGTAACAGAAGCTTATGAGATATTAAGCGACTCTGAAAAGAAAGCGCAGTATGACCAGTATGGTCATGCTGCCTTTGAGCAGGGTGCTGGCGGATTTAATGGCGGCGGATTTGGCGGTTTTGATTTCGGTGGTGATATGGGAGATATCTTTGGTGATATTTTCGGAGGTATGTTCGGTGGAGGAAGCCGTGGCGGAGCAAGACAGGCTAATCGTCCGACACAGGGATCACATATTCGTGCAAGAATCCACGTAACATTTGAAGAAGCAGTCTTTGGTACATCAAAGAAAATAGAAATTACATTAAAAGATGAATGTACAACATGTCACGGAACCGGTGCAAAACCAGGTACAAGTCCAGAAACATGTCCAAAATGTCAGGGACGTGGTCAGGTTGTATTTACACAGCAGTCTATGTTTGGAACGGTGCAGAATGTTCAGACATGTCCAGATTGTCATGGAACAGGTAAGATCATTCGTGATAAGTGTCCAGATTGTCATGGAACAGGTTATGTAAGCAATCGTAAGACGATCGAAGTGACAGTACCAGCAGGTATTGACAACGGACAGAGTATCCGTATCCGTGGCAAAGGAGAGCCAGGTACAAATGGAGGCCCAAGAGGAGATCTGTTAGTAGAAGTGATCGTAGAAAGACATCCAAAATTCCAGCGTCAGGATACAACGATCTATTCAACAGAGCCAATTTCCTTTACACAGGCAGCACTTGGTGGTAAGATCCAGATTCCTACAGTCGATGGACCATACGAATACACGATCAAACCAGGAACACAGACAGACACCAGAATCCGCTTAAAAGGAAAAGGTGTGCCAATGGTACGTAATAAGAATGTACGAGGAGACCACTATGTAACACTTGTCGTTCAGGTACCAGAACACTTAAACGGAGAGCAAAGAGCAGCTCTTCAGAAATTCCAGGAAGCTATGGGTGAAGTTCCTAAGAAGGAAGAAGCTCATAAAGAACATAAAGGTTTCTTTGGGAAACATAAAAAGTAATTTGAATGATAATCGTTCAAATGTATATGATAAATAATAAGGATCTCTCGACCATTAGAATTCTGTCAAAATGACATGTCGAATTCTAATGGTCGAGAGATCCTTATTATTATTTATCATATACATGGACGGCTATTCAAACCACCACAGGTGTGTATATTAAAGGTTATTGGCGTACAATTTATTGATTTATATTATCACTAAAATATAAGTTTAATATTGAAAATTAAACATAATCATGCTATTGTATAAATATAAACACAGAGAAGGAGGATCAATGGATGGCAATTGAATATTTAACAGGATTAAATGCGATTGTAATGAAAGCTATTTGGAATATTGAAAAGAGACAGGGCAGAGTAACAATACAGGATCTGGTGGAAGAAATAAAAAGGAATACAGGGAAAGAATATCATAGGAATAGTGTTTCGACTTATTTGAGAAGATTGGAGAAGAAAGATTTCATAGAGACAAAGAAAGAAGGAAGAAGAAGTTTTATTTATTCGAAAGTTGATGAATCAGATTATCATAAAGTGCAGTTTGAGCAGATGAAAAAAGTATGGTTTGATGATTCATGGGATGAATTTTCAGTAGCTCTTTCTGATGTAGTAAAACAAGAGGAGAATGATAAATTACGGAGGTTGATCGATGATCTGGATGATTCAGCAGATTAGCATTTATATATTGTGCTATTTATTTATCTGTCTTCTCATAGGAAGTATATTGTTTCTTATATGGAAGATTCTATGTAAAAAGATGGAGGAAAAAGGATTTGTCAGGCTGAATTATGGATTGTTAAAGATTGTCATCTTGTTTTTTTTGATTCCTTTTCCAATTGTAATCTTAAGGACGGTTCTTTGGGATGGAATTACCTTTTTGGTAAATGACAGGATAGGAAATTTTGCAATATGTATGGTAGGGATATGGGGAATAGGATTTGGAATCAGCATATGGAAAAGCAAACGTAAGGAGAGGGTATTTTTAGATATATGTCAGTCAGGAAAAACATGTAGAGAATGGATTTCAAAGCAAGCGCTAGAATTAATGGAAAAATTTGAGATTCATAATTCTGTAAGTGTTGAATACAACCCATTTGTACAGACACCGATGGTATATGGAATAAGGAATCCAAAAGTTTTACTTCCGACAGAAGAATATACCACAGACCAGCTAAAGATTATTTTATTGCATGAGCTGACACATATAAAACATAAGGATATCTTTTGGAAACTATTATGCAGAATGATTTTACTGATCTACTGGTTTTATCCATTAAAACGTCAAATATTTAAAGTAGTGAATGAATGGAGTGAAGTCTATTGCGATTTCAGTGTGATCAATGAGACGGGAAGCAAGAAGGGATATTTTAAGACAATCTATGATATTATGATTCATCAATTTCAGTTCCAGGAATATATCTGTGCAGGAATTGGGGAATGTAACTTGGAACGAAGAATATTAATCGCAAATAATATTAGGAGAATGAATACGGAGAAATGGATCATAGGTTTTATTTTGAGCATGTGTTTTATATTATTTGGGGGGAATCAGTGTTGTTACTGCAATGGAATCAATGCAATTGGG